>TARA_R100000093_G_scaffold36250_1_pt1 | contig 10982 bp, 12 predicted proteins | sample TARA_R100000093 | Tara Oceans TARA_R100000093 (sample SAMEA2620053) | marine metagenome | biome: marine biome (ENVO:00000447); feature: mesopelagic zone (ENVO:00000213) & marine oxygen minimum zone (ENVO:01000065); material: "saline water (ENVO:00002010), including plankton... | reverse complement strand
TACCAGTGCAACGACCGCCAAGACCACCGGGAACGTCCAGGTGCTCTTAAACTTTGATGCCAAGAACGTTTATGGTACGGAGATCGGCTACACGGCGAGATGCATCTTTGAGCCGCGCAAGCAGGGCAGCATTGAGATTTTCTTACGCGAATAACGCTGAGCGGCGAGTGTGCGGGCATTGCAAATGCGTTCGGGGTGACGACGCGCCGCCGTTACGAGCGCTGCTGACCGGCCGCTTCTGGCCGGTTAGCGACCACTGCTCTGGCTAGCCATCCTTGTCCTCCCACACGTGGAGGACTTGCCATGAACGCCATCGCTACCTGCAGCCGTCAGCCCTGGAACAAAGGAAAACTGGTCGGGCAGAAAATCCCGCTCCGACTTAGAGATATTTGGGCCATCCGAGTCAGGCTGCAAATTGCGGAAAAAACACGGGATCTGGCTCTCTTCGATCTGGCCATCGACAGCAAGCTTCGAGCCTGCGACTTAACCAAACTTCGTGTGCGCGACGTTGCTCATGGTGAGCACGTGTCATCACGAGCCATGGTTATGCAGCAGAAACGCAGCGGCCGGTGCAGTTCGAGATCACTGAGCAAACACGGTCTGCTCTCGCGGCCTGGATACATCAAGCCCAGCTCCGCAGCGAGGATTGCCTTTTTCCGAGCCGGCTGCATATCTCAGACCATCTATCCACTCGTCAATACGCTCGTATCGTCAAAGGTTGGGTGAAAGCCATTGGCCTTGATCCAGCTCTGTATGGCACTCACACAATGAGACGTACGAAGGCATCGCTGATCTATCGCAGGACGAAGAACTTGCGGGCAGTTCAACTGTTGCTCGGCCATACGAAGCTGGAGAGCACCGTTCGATATCTGGGGATTGAGGTCGATGATGCCCTAGAGATGGCGGAACAGACCGAGGTTTGACCATGCATAGCGACGGTCGAAGCCAGGCCGTCGCTAACCGGCCAAAAGCGGGCTTTAGATGGCAGTCCCACTTGACTGTCAAGGTTCGCTACGGTGTTAGCTGCGGCTTCCAATGCATCAACTGACTCGACCGGAGATGGCTGGACGGCAACGGTTCCCGTTGTCTCGTAGGGCGCTGACTGGACGCTAGAGAGGGCATCTGCCGCGGCCTCTTGGCGAGTAGCGCCTGGCTGGCAGCTCGTTGCGCCATTTCCTGGCAGGCAGAGGGACACACGATCAGAACGTAACTGGGGTATTGACCCAGAGAATACGCGCTTCGCTATCGCCACCGTTTCGGTAACCATGGGGTAGGTTGCTGGGGAAATGAAAAGCATCGCCCGCCGTCAGGCTGTAGGTGTGCTCACCGATAGTAAGCTCGATACTGCCCGTGAGTACGTAACCCATTTCCTCGCCGGGATGCTCAATCAGACCATCGCTGGCCACCCCTGGAGCCACAATATGGATATTGCCCTGCAGCAGGCCGCCCTTCTGCAGATGGGTGATGCGCTCCAGACCGATCTCGCCATCCTTGTTGCGTTTGACGAAACGCTTCACCGGCCTGTCTCCAGCACGCAGCACCGGCTCATCGGATACCCACTCCTCCGATGTAAGTGTCGACACGTTGCTACCCAGGGCCCCTGCCAGGCGGTGAAGCATCGCCAGCGAAGGTGACGCAGCATCGTTCTCCAGCTTGGAGATCAGACTCTCCGAGCAGCTGGCGGCGACGGCCACCTGCTTGAGGGTCAGCCCGGCAACCTTGCGTGCATGGCGCAGGCGCATGCCCAGGCTGGGCAGACCGTCGGTGTGGTGAGCCTTGAAAGAAGGGGTAGGACTGGGTTTACGCATGCGCATCTCAATCAATGAGTGACGAAGGGGAGCAGCCATGAGCGGCGCAGTATCGTCCAAGGCGGGCGCGAAGTTTAAGCCGTGCCCACCTCACCGCCACTGCTAGCCGTCAAGCCAAGCCCGTGCCAGAGGGCTCAAACCTGCCAGCCGATTAGCCGGCACTGACCACAAAGTGCACTTCCACCGGATTCAGGTCGTTGATCGGCACGATGTCCTGTGGGCAGGCCGACATGACCACCACGCAGTCTATAGCTGCCTGGATCTCCACGTAGTCACCGGCCTTGGATACCGGAGGCAGCCACTCGATGCTGTAGTCCGAATTGACCGGAATGTTCATCCACAGGTTGAATGGCTGAGGGACTTCGCGGGCACGCAAACCGATGGCCTGCAAGGCCAGGCGCATATTGTCGGCGCAGCTATCGTGGTAACCCTCAACACCGAGGTTGGTGTAGCGATGCAGATCGCAGGCGGCGATCAGGGTGTCGTGCACGCCTGGCGAGGTGTCGGTGAGCAGCGTGCCGATGGACCGGCGGCGGTTGCTGAACAGCTCGTCACCCGCCTTCGGAATGATTCGGTCGATATGCGCGCGGGCATGTTCCATGGAGAGAAATTCACTGAGGTCTTTGGCATTGAACAGCCAGGTGTCGCACACCTGGGTGCCGTGGGTGTTGATGATCTTGATGACCTCACCCGCCTTCAAGCGCACGGCACGGCCGCAGCGTGCCGGCACGGTGTATGTCTTGCCGAGTTCCGGCGTACCGTCGGCCGACAGCGGCTCGTTGAGGGTGGCGTTGGTGCCCAGCGAGGCGCCGTTGTCGAGCTGGCAGCAGGCGGGGTAATCGTGGGCGTGGTTCGAATGGCTCATGGTCGCTCCTAGGTGGGCAAGGACAGGTCAGGCTTGTTCAGCCAGTTGGACGAGGCTCCAGGCCAGCGCACGGGCGCCGACTTCGAGCTGGGAAAGTTCGGTGTATTCCTTGGGGTTGTGGCTGATGCCGTCGCGGCTCGGCACGAATAGCATGCCGGTCGGGCAATGCGTCGCCAGGTACATGGCATCGTGAAAGGCGCCCGAGCGCAGGCTCAGGGATGCTTCGCCAGTGGCGTCGGCGGCCTGCTGAAGCACGTCGACGACAGCTGCATCGAACGCCACTGGCGGATGACTAAAGAGCATCTGCAGTTCGGCCTGCGCGGGCAGGCAATCGGCCAGCGCCGCGTCGAAGGCGTCCAGCACGGCACTGTCGGCGTGCCGGAAGTCGATGCTGAAAGTCACCTCTCCGGCTATTGTGTTGATCGAGTTGGGCAGCACGTGCCAGCGTCCGAAGGTCAGGCGCTTGTCGGTGCCCGCCAGGCGCTCGGCCAGGGCGTCGATGGCTGGCAGGCAGCCGGTAGCCAGCAGCATCGCATCCTGACGCATGTCCATCGGCGTGGTGCCGGCATGGGCGGAGGCCCCATGGCAGCGGACCTGGTACCAGCGCACACCCTGAATGCCGGATACCACGCCAAGCGGCACACCCGCGCGTTCCAGCACCGGCCCCTGTTCGATATGCAGTTCGATGAAAGCATGCGCGGCGATCCTGTCGCGCAGCGGTAGCCCGGCGAAACGTCGGGCATGCTCGTCCAGAGCCTCACCGACACTGACGCCCGAAGCATCCAGGCTGTCTCGATAGGCAGCCATGCGGGTCGGTTCGACGAAGGCGCTGGAGCCCATGGCTCCGGGGCTGAAACGACTTCCCTCTTCGTTCGTCCACACCACCAATTCGATGGGGCGGCGCGTGCGCAAGCCCTGATCGTGCAGCGCCAGCAGGCACTCCAGACCGGCCATCACGCCGTAGCAGCCGTCCAGATGACCACCGCTGGGCTGGGTATCGATATGGCTGCCGGTCATCACTGGCGGCAGATCCTCCAGGCCGTCGAGGCGGATGAACAGATTGGCGCAGGCATCCGTCCATACGCGGCAACCGATACGCTGCGCCTCGCCGATCAGCCAGGCACGCGCCTCGAAATCTTCTGCGGAAAGCGCTTGGCGATTCATCCCGCCGGCCTGTAACGCGCCGAACCCGGCCAGGGTATCGAGCAGGCCATGCAGACGCTCGGCACGCACCGCCGCCATCACCCGTTCGGCATTCATTGGCACATCTCCTGGCGTGGCGTCAGGCTGCGGTTGAACCAGGGTTTGAGGAACTGCCTCAGGCGGTCGGTGGCGGGTGCCTGGAACATCGTCGCCGGCGCACCGGTTTCGACGATCTGCCCAGCTTCCATGAACACCACCTGGCTGGATATCTGTGCGGCGAAACTCATCTCGTGGGTTACCATGACCATGGTCATGCCGTCGCTGGCCAGGCCGCGAATTACCTGCAGTACCTCTTCTACCAATTCCGGATCAAGCGCCGACGTCGGCTCGTCGAGCAGCATTAGGCGAGGCTTGACCGCCAGCGCCCGGGCGATACCGACGCGCTGTTGCTGCCCACCGGACAGTCGTGCCGGATAGGCGCCAATCTTGGCTGCCAGGCCAACCCTTTGCAGAGCGGCCTCGGCCAGCGAGCGCGCGTCGGTTCGGTTCAGACGCTTGCCCAGCAGCAACGGCGCCATGACGTTTTCGAGCACCGTCATGTGCGGCCAGAGATTGAATTGCTGAAACACCATGGCCAGCGGTCGACGTACCTCGGCGATGATGGCGGCGCTGTCTTGGTCGGTTGGGCGCCGTCCGGGGCCGCTGTAACCAAGCAGCTGGCCATCGATCCATACCTCGCCCTGGTCATAGGCTTCGAGGAAATTCATGCAGCGCAGGGCAGTGGTCTTGCCGGAGCCGGAGGGGCCGATGAGCGAGACGATCTCACCAGCCCGGACACTGAGGTCGAAGCGCTGCAGTACGGTATTGGCGCCGTAGGACTTGCCCACGCCGCGCAGTTCAAGAAGGGGCAGGTTGCTCATCGGGTCATCCTCGCAGGTAGCGCGTTGCGCGACGGCCGAGCGCAGCGGCGGCGAAACCCACCAGCAGCGTCAGCAGCCAGTACGAAAGCACCAGCAGCACGTAGGGCACGACATAGGAAAAGGTGTTGGACACGATCTGTCCGGCGGTCATGGTCAGCTCCGGCACGGTAATGATCGACGCCACCGCGCTTTCCTTGATGGTCAGGATCACCTGATTGCCCAAAAGCGGCAGCGCGAACGCCAGCGCCTGGGGCGTCTGAATGTGCCAGAAGGTCTGGATGCCGCTCAGACCATGCACCTGCGCGGCCTCTAGCTGACCAATCGGCACGCTGGCCCAGGCCGAACGAAGCAACTCGGCGAAATAGGCCGCGCTGTAGAGGCACAGTGCAAGAATGCTGGCCTCGATGGCGTCCAGGGTCACACCAAGCACTGGCAGACCGAAGTAGATCAGCAACAGTTGCGCGAGGAACGGTGTGCCGCGCACCAGCCAGACATACAACCGATACACAGCAATGAAGCCAGGTACCGCCAGGCGCAACGCGTTGAGGGTAAAGCCCAGCAGCAGGCCCAGCGCCGCACCGGAAAAACTGATGCCAAGGGTGACCAGCAGCGCATGGCCGAAATCGGGAAGGTGATTCATCCAGTTCTCCATCAGCTGCGCGCCTGCCAGCGACGCTCCAGCTGGCGCCCGAGCAGAGCCAGCAGGCTGGTCAGCGCCAGGTAGAACAGTGCGGCGACGAGATATACCTCCAGCGGGCGGTAAGTCTGCGAAACCAGTTGCTGGCTGACCCGCATCAGGTCGGTGATGGAGATCACCGAGACCACTGCCGACACCTTGATCACATCGATCAGCTCGGAAATCAGCGCCGGCAGGGTCAGACGTACCACTTGCGGCAACTGGATGTGCAGCAGCGTGCGCCAGCGACCGATGCTGAACACCGCAGCGGCCTCCAGCTGCCCTGCCGGGATAGCAGCGAAACCGCTACGCAGGATTTGCGATTGGTAGGCCCCAGTATTCAGGGCCAATGCCAGACCGGCGGCGACCAGCGCCGGCACGTCCATGCCCAGCCCGGCAGGCAAATAGAAGAGCAGCAGCAACTGCGCCAACATCGGCGTGCCACGGAAGAAACTCACATAAACCCTGGCGAACGCTACGCAACCTCGGCTGCGACTGCTGCCCAGCAGATAGATCAGCACGCCGAGAACGAAGCCCAGCAGCATCCCGGCCAGGCACAGCCACAGTGTGGTGAGCGCACCGTCGAGCAGAGCAGGCCAGTAGAGTGCGAAGCGAACGCCGAAGTCATCCATGGTCAGCGACTCAGATGCTCGGCTCGGGCATGGCGTCGGCCGGCACATCCATGGTGAAGCCGAACCATTTTTCCTGCAGGGCCTTCATGGTGCCGTCACGGTTAGCACGGGCGATACCGTCGCTGAACAGTTTGACCAGGCTGGCGCTGTCGGCATCCTTGCGGCCGACCCAACCGTAATAGGTCTGCGGGCCGAGCATGTCGCTGAGCGTGCTGAACACGCCAGGACGCGACTTGATCAGCGGGCCGAGGTTGGACAGCGACTGGGCAACGCCATCCAGGCGGCCCAGCGCTAGATCGGCGTACGCCTCGTCGAAGCTGACGTACTCACGAATGGCCTTGAGGCCAGGCTGGCCGGCGTCCTTGAGTTTCTGGTCATAGGCCTGCAGAACCTGCAATTGGCCGGAGCCGCTCTGCGAACCGACCACCTTGCCGTTGAGATCGTTCAGGCTGCTGATCGAGTCGTCATTGCCACGCTTGAGCAGTGCAACGGTGGACTCGGCGATCGGCACGGTGAAGGCGAATTGTTCGAAGCGCGCCTTGTTGACGGTCACAGAGGTCACCACGAAATCGAACTTGCCTGTATCCAGACCCGGCAAAATGCCTTGGAAGGGTAGGTCGAGTTGCTTGACCTTGACCTCCGGCAGATCCTTGAGCACGTAGGTCATCAGATCAGCGCCATAGCCGACGATCTTGCCGTTCTCCACCGATTCGAACGGTGCGAAGCGGGCTTCGGTGGCGATGGTAATTTGCTTCTTCTGCTGGACGCGTTGCAGCAGGTCGTCGGCGTGGGCCAGGGAGCTGGCGAGCAGAGTGGCCAGGGCAAATGTCAGGTTTTTCACGGCACGGCGTTGCATGGCAAGACCTCTTCTTGAAGAGATGGATATTTATTCAAGCAACTTGAATAAATGTACAAGAGCATGAAGCGTGCCAGCCTGTGGACAGGTTGCCGGATGGGAAAAATGGGCTGAGCGAAGATCATTGCGCACCATTGGTGAGCAGATGGGAGATTAGATGGGCCGCGATGGTGCTCGCCGAAAGTGTCGTCTGGTCTCGATCATCAGCACGCCTTGCGGCCGGTCTCAACCGTGAGCCAGGGCGTCCATCATCTAAGCTCTAGCGATGCAGGACCAGATCGATGAAGGTTGCCCTAGCAGTGGTCCAGTTGGGGCGGGTACAGACCCCGGCGTTTAAGCCGGTAGATGGCAAACGGCTTCCAGATTCACTCCGTCAGAGGCCAATATATAAGGCGCGTAATAGTTGGAGTGGTAATGGGGTCTGATGCCGGGTGCTCAATTATCGCGTCCGCCAGCTGCCGAAAGCGGAAGTCTAAAGCAGGGAAAATCTGTTCCCTTTAGCCGACGCCCCCAGCCAGGACTGAATAGAATATGTGCCCGACTACCCTGGGCCATGAATATGGCTGCCTCGATCAAGGAACTCGCCTCCATGGCCTCCCCAAATAAACAGCAAAAACGCGCCCAGCGGGCCAAAGCCAAGGCCAAGCAGAACCGTTCGGGCAAGACAAAGCCAATGTCGTCCATCCGCTGCTGGCCAATCCACTGGTCAACGAGCCGTTCGACGATGTCGAAATCGACCTGAGCACCTTCGACTTCAAAGACATTGAGGAAAATGGTTTCGACCCCGCGGACTTCGACGACCTGTTCCAGGCGATGAACGTCGGTGAAGGCATCAGCCTGCTAGCGATGTGCCTGGTATTCCTGCAATACCCAGTGCTGGAGCTGGTGGTCGCTGAGGAAGCTGAAGACGCTGCCATCGACTTTATGATGGGTCTGCTGGTTACCTATCGTGGGATCTTCCACGATGAAGACGAAGACGCGGCAGTGGCCTGGATCGGCGGCGACACCTTCCAGCATGCCTACAACGAAGCGTCGGTGATTCTGCAGAAGAACAACGCCCGCAGCATTCCTGACGCCCGCATCTAGCCGCGCGTCGGATAGCTACTCTTGGCACGTTTTTTCAACAGGTGTACGGCCCAGCCGGAAGCGGTCATTGCGCTGAATCCGCCCGATGACTGCTCTTGGCCGATAGCTGCCGGCCATAGGTGTCCGCTTCCGGCCAAAAGCTGTCACTCACTTCCATCTGGAGCAGCCAGGATTCCACCGCCAACAGCAATGGTCTGTTCCCGATTATTTGCAAGCATTGTTCGATTTGATATCAAATTGATAGCTTGCTGGACTTGCCTATCAGTTGCTAGGACAAATCCAGACAACAAGCACGTTAAAAAGGAGTGAACATGCCGGCAATCAAAAAAATTGTGCTCAAGAACTTCAAGATTTTTGACGACATGACCCTTGAGTTCGATCTTGGCAAGAACGTGCTGATAGGCGAGAACGAGACAGGAAAAAGCAGCGTGCTATTGGCCTTGGATCTGGCTCTGAGCGCCAGTCGCAGTCGCGTCGAGACCATAGGCTATGAAGCCCTGCTGAATCAGGGGGCAGTAAAGAAATTCTTGGCAGGGCCTGCGACGCTGGATTTACTTCCAGTCGTCATTGTGGACGTGTTTCTTGAAGAGGGAGACGACCAGGGTTTGTACGGTACCCAAAATGTTCTGGGAACGCAGACCGATGGCGTGCGCATGGAGATCGTCCCGTTGATCGAAGAATTCGGCCAGACGATTGTCGACCTGCTCAAAGCCAATAAGGACTGCTTTCCCTTCGAGTATTACAGCGTACAGTTCTCTACGTTCGCCGGAGCGCCTCATGTCAGCTACCGGCGGCCAGTAAAACACCTGATGATCGACAGTTCACGTATCGACAGCGAATACGCCGCTCGAGAATACACCCGAACTGTATTCGGATTTCATACCGAGGTGCCCGATCGCTACCGCCTCGAAAATCGCTACCGACAAGGGAAAGAGCTTTTCGGGCGAGAGAACCTGAAGGACTTGAACGACGCGCTCGGGGACTATCAGTTCGCCTTGCGAACCAGTTCGCGTTCCAACTTGGAAACCGACTTGGTGATAACCAAAGACGGCATTCCTATTGAGAATCGCGGTAAAGGTGAGCAGTGCTTCATCAAGACCAATTTCGCCCTGCAGAAACACGAGGAAAAAGGGAGCCTGCACACGCTGCTGCTGGAGGAGCCCGAAAACCATCTAAGCCACACCAACATGAAACGCTTGGTTGAGAGGCTTGCGGGCACGACGGGCACTCAGCTGTTCATCGCGACACACAGCAGCCATATCTGCGCCCGGCTCGATCTACGCCACGCGCTGCTGCTCGGCTCTGGCCGTGCGGGACGCTTGAAAGACCTGTCGGAGTCCACTGCAAATTTTTTCATGAAAGCACCCGACAATAACGTCCTTGAGCTCGCCCTCTCCAAGCGAGTAATCCTCGTCGAGGGGGATGCAGAATTCATACTCATGGAGCACTTCTACAAGCAGAATGCAGGCCATCCTCCCCAGTCCGATGACGTGCACATTATCTCGATCGGCGGAACGAGCTTCAAACGCTACCTAGAGCTCGGAAAGCTCCTGAACATCAGAATCGCCGCAGTTCGGGATAACGACGGTGACTACCAAAATAACTGTGAATTGAACTACGAAGGTTATCTGTACGAGTCGTCCAAGATCTTTGCCGACCCAGATCCTGACCGAAACACCTTCGAAATAGGGCTGTACAGCGACAACCAGAAAACCTGCGACGACCTCTTCGCTGCGGGTCGCAAAAAACTGACCGTTCAAGAGTACATGCTCAAAAATAAAGCGGATGCTGCTTTCGAGCTGCTGACAAAAAAGTCCGCTGAACTGATCGCCCCAAAATACATACAAGAAGCGATCGCATGGATAAGAGCGTAATTTTTTCTGTCGCAGGATCCGGAAAAACCAGCCTGATCATAGAGCGTCTTAGCCTTAATCAGCGGGCAGTGATCCTCACTTACACAGACAACAACCACCGTCACCTGCGCAACAGAATCATCCAAAGATTCGGAGTGATCCCAGCCAACATCACGCTCATGACGTACTTCTCGTTCCTGCATGGGTTCTGTTATCGGCCCTTGATGCAATTGCAACTAGGAACCCGAGGCCTGAATTTCAGGCGCCCGCCTAACAGGCAGTACCCCCTGAACGATTTAAATCGGTATCACGATGGAAGCGGCAGGCTTTATCACTCCCGCCTCGCGAAACTGCTGGACGTCGCGCAGGCTTTACCTGATGTGCGTGCTCGCTTGGAGCGCTTCTACGACTGCCTGTACGTCGATGAGGTACAGGATTTCGCGGGCCACGACTTCAACCTGCTGCTGGAGGTTTCCCGGGCGAAGATAGGCATGACGTTCGTCGGTGACTTTCACCAGCACACCTTCGATACCAGCCGAGACGGAGCGGTAAACAAAACTCTTCACGACAATGTCGCCCGCTACGAGAAGCGTTTTCGTGATTCCGGCATCGCAGTGGACAAGCAAACGTTGAGCCGTAGTTGGCGATGCGCAAAAACGGTCAGCGACTTCATTAGCGCAAAGCTGCAAATCGCCATGGGCTCTCATGAGGAACGAGGCAGCCGGATCATTACGGTTGTCGACCAAGATCAAGCCAACTTGTTGCACGCTGACCCAACCATCGTGAAGCTGTTCTTGAGCGAACACGACAAGTACGGCTGCCGCTCCGAAAACTGGGGCGCAAGCAAGGGCATGGATCACTTTAACGATGTCTGCGTTGTGATGGGCTCGGGTATCTGGAAAGACTATTTGGCTGAGAGGTTACACCAGGCCAACCCGCAAACCCGCAACAAGCTATATGTGGCTTGCACCAGGGCGCGGGGTGATCTGTATTTCGTACCCGAGAAGCTGTTAAAGGCGTTTAAGCAAGGGAAGTAGACGCTTAATTCGAGTCGGAATCGGTAGTTACTCGACGACCGCTATTGGCCCAGAAGCGAAATGTTTTGCAGCGGTTCAGCAGGCCTCCATGTAGAAGCTTGGGGGC
>TARA_R100000093_G_scaffold6205_1_pt1 | contig 11257 bp, 8 predicted proteins | sample TARA_R100000093 | Tara Oceans TARA_R100000093 (sample SAMEA2620053) | marine metagenome | biome: marine biome (ENVO:00000447); feature: mesopelagic zone (ENVO:00000213) & marine oxygen minimum zone (ENVO:01000065); material: "saline water (ENVO:00002010), including plankton... | reverse complement strand
GCTGAACGGCCATGCCGTGCGCGTGCCGCTGGCCAATGCCTCGCTGACCGATTGCGTGTTCGAAGTGGAGCGCGCTACCGATGCCGCTGAGGTGAACCAGCTGCTCAAGGCCGCGGCAGAGGGCGAGCTGAAGGGCATCCTCGGGTATGAGGAGCGGCCGCTGGTTTCCATCGACTACCGCACCGACCCGCGCTCGTCGATCATCGATGCGCTGTCGACCATGGTCGTCAACGGCACTCAGGTGAAGATCTACGCCTGGTACGACAACGAATGGGGCTATGCCAACCGCACCGTGGAACTGGCGCGCATGGTGGGGCTGGTAGGGTGAGATGCCGCTGAGTGGCGTGTTGCCGAGAGCGGTGCGGGTTATGGAAACGGCAGGGTGGGGGCTGAAGCCCACCCTACGGCAAATCCGTGACGCGACGCCCCCGACTCTCGGCATGCCACGCCATCGCTGCTCGCCAATCTAGTTGCGCAATGCACCTGCTCAATCAATCCGGAACCGACCATGCAAGCCCTTGCCCGACTGCCCCCCGCGGTGCGCCAGTACCTGATCGTCACCGGTAACTACTGGGCGTTCACGCTCACCGACGGCGCGCTGCGCATGCTGGTGGTGCTGCATTTCCATTCGTTGGGCTACACGCCACTGCAGATCGCGGCGCTGTTCCTGTTCTACGAAGTGTTCGGTGTCGTCACCAATCTGGTTGGCGGCTATCTCGGCGCTCGACTCGGCCTGAACCGGACGATGAACCTTGGCCTGGCGATGCAGGTGGTGGCGCTGCTGATGCTCACTGTGCCAGCGGCGTGGCTGACGGTGCCTTGGGTGATGGGTGCGCAGGCGTTGTCCGGTATCGCCAAGGATCTGAACAAGATGTCGGCCAAGAGCTCGATCAAGCTCCTGGTACCCGACAGCCAGCAGGGCACGCTGTACAAGTGGGTGGCCATCCTCACCGGCTCGAAGAATGCCCTCAAGGGCGTGGGATTTTTCCTCGGTGGTGCACTGCTGACGCTGCTGGGATTCGCCGGCGCGGTCCTGGCGATGGCAGCGGTGCTAGCCGTGATCTGGATCAGCAGCCTGGTGCTGTTGAAAAAGGATCTTGGCAAGGCGAAGGCCAAACCGAAGTTCAAGGACATCCTCTCCAAAAGCCAGGCAATCAACGTACTGTCGGCCGCGCGGCTGTTTCTCTTCGGGGCTCGCGATGTCTGGTTCGTCATCGCGCTACCGGTGTACCTGAGCACCGTCTTCGGCTGGAATTTCTGGATGGTCGGCGGCTTTCTGGCCTGCTGGATCATCGGCTACGGCATCGTCCAGTCGATGGCGCCGGCCATTACCGGCAAGCGCAGCGGCAAGGTACCGGATGGGCGTGCGGCCTTCATCTGGGCCGCGCTGCTGGCGGCGCTACCCGCGGCAATCGCTGTGGGCCTGACAACTGATGCATCGCCGCAATGGGTGCTGATCGGTGGGCTGCTGCTATTCGGTGCGCTGTTCGCGGTGAACTCCTCGCTGCACAGCTATCTGATCGTCAGCTACGCCAAGGAAGACGGCGTTTCGCTGGACGTGGGCTTCTATTACATGTCCAACGCCATGGGTCGGTTGATCGGTACCCTGCTCTCCGGTTGGGTGTTCCAGGCCTATGGGTTGCAGGCTTGCCTGTGGGTATCGTCACTTTTCGTGCTGCTCGCCGCGATTATCTCCCTGCGCCTGCCTCGTCACACGCGATAGCTGAGTAGGGAAGGTCGGGCGCGAACGCCCGACCCGTATCGCTTAGTAGCTGTACTGCAGCTGTGCCCAAAGCTTCTCGGTATCCACCGAATAGTCGTCCGCGTCGTAGCCGGCGTACTTGACCGTTGCGACCAGCCCTTTGACCAGCGGGATGGCGCGGCTGTAAGCGATGTTGATCTCTTCCCCGTACTGCTCGCTACCACGCTCGGCGCGGAAGTCGTGGTACCAGGCCTGCAGCGTGCCGCCCAAGAGCGGTAGTGTGCCCCCCAGGTAAACGTCCTGCACACCGTCCGCGGGCGTCAGCAGGAAGGTGTCGGCCCAGCCCTGAAAGGCGTGCTTGGTGGCCAACGGCGTCTGGAAGGCGCGATTGCCCGGCCCCGAGTCGCCGCCCAGTACTTCCACGCCCGCTTTAAGAGTCGCACCCTTGAGGGCGTAGCCAAGTTCGGCCAGGTAGTACTCGCTGCTCAGCTCCTGTGGATTGTCGGCGTAGTCCTGCTGGCGTGCATATTCAAGCGCATAGCTGATGCCGTGGAGGGCACCGTTCAGACGCAGACCTGTGGTCTTGCTGGACAGGGTGCCGAGCGCAGCGGCGGGTGCAGTGGCGATGTTGTCCAGTCCCAGCAGATAGCTGTAGGCGGTGGCCGTCAGCGCCGGTGAGTGAGCGTAGCGGGCGTTGAACAGATGGCTGTGGCCTTCGATATTGGCCGGGTTGGCGCGATTGTCGAAACGGTTGTCGCCCGGGCCGAAGGTCGTGTTGATGTTGTTGATGTAGGCGTAAGTCAGGGTCAGCTTGTCGAGCGGTTGCAGCTGGCCCAGCACACCGTCGTAGGTTTGTTCGCTCTGCCGCCAATCGACGCCACCGACGAAGCGCTGGTTGTCCAGATTGATGCGCTGACGGCCGGCAATGGCGTTGCCGAACGCGTGGTCGTAGCGCAACAGCGCCTGGTTGATCTCGCTGCCGTCGGGGTCGGCTACCACGGAGTAATCGGTCTGGCCGTTGCGTGTGCTGTTGTAGGCGGCATCACCCAGGCGGCTTACGTTGTCTGCCTCGACCAGAGCCGACAGGCCGTACCACTTGCCGGTCTGAAAGCCGACGCGGGTGCGCAGCGTCTGGGCGTTGGCGTGCTCAAGTGCGTTGTCCTGATCGACGTGCTCGTAGCGATAGCGCACATCCAGAATCGGTTTCGCGTCGGTGAACAAGCTGCTGAAGGTTTCCTGAGCGAAAACCGCCGGACTGCATAACAGGCCAGCGCTCAGCAGGTAGGGGGTCAGATGATGGGGATGCAGGTTCTTCATGTGCCGCTCCTTGGTTGACATCGGAGCGAAAGATAGGCTGCTTACTATTTTTGCCATTGACAGCCGTCAAGACCATAGAAAAGCTCTGGAACAGGCCTTGCGACCCGTTCGCGAGGCCTGACAGGAGTCGAGCTCAGCTGTGTACAGCGGTTCTCAGCATGCCGATATCATGTGCGGCGCGCTGAATCAGTGCGGCAGCGTTCGGCCCGGCCTTGTCATGACCGTTACGACGCCCGCGGCGCCAATGCACCATGGGCTGGAGTGCACTGATATCCGATCGGGTAACCAGTTCTTCGAGTGATCGCTTGCTCATGTTCGCGTCCTCACGTCGTGAGTTCGGTGGAGCGTCCTTGCGCCATGGGGAGTCCATGAGCAGACGATGCGCGATGATTGTTACAGCGGTTTGGCAGCACGGCGCAATCGGATGGCCGGTGCAGGGAGGAGAAGACGGCTAACGCGCCAGCATCAGACTTCGGTGATCGCGCTGACGCTGGTGATGCCAGCGTTCCAGATCATCTCGTAGTGTGCGGTCTGAACGATGGACAGTACGCGCCGCGGCGTCATGAGTGCCCAGCAGTGCCGGCCTGGGCTACGTACCGAGTGATACCGCAACCCGGGGAATCCCTCTTGCCTGGCGAGGCGACCGAACTGGCGGGAGTGGAAGTAATCATCCGCGTCGTAGATCGGATCCGACATCGACACGCCCGTGGCATCCAGCAGCCCGGCCTCGTTGAATTGACATGACAACCCGCGGAAAACGAACCGCTCGAAGTTCAAGCCTACGACATTCGACCAGTAGTGCTCCTGGTGATACCGCACCTCGACCAGTGCCGTTTCCATGCTGTCGGCCAGATACAACACGCCGTAGCTGCCATCGCTGAAACGAGAGCCGGCTGGATTCACGTGGGTGAACGGCGCCGTAGCGTAGGAGCAGCCCGGAATGCCGAACGGTATTTCTGACCGAGGAATCAGCTCGAGGCGGCCAGTTTCGTTGTGCAATCTCGGGTTTGTCAGCGCCTGCAACTGATAGAGGATTTCAAATTCCTCGGCGTCGGCTACGTCATCGAACAGATCGATGGGAGGATACTTGGAGTTCACCAGCCGGTACGACTGGCACCGGGCATCGGCCCGTATCGGCAGTCGCTGCGGCACTACCACTGCGCGCCTCGCAGGCTGTCGATACGGCGGAACGACTCGTACAGGGAAATCATGTCCCCCTGAGCCATTACCTCCAGCGGCGATCGCCCGTTGAAGAATTCGTTGTGATTGGGCATTGCCGGAAAGCCGTAAGTGTTTTCCGGGTTATCGAAGATCAGCCGCAGTGCTGCGTGGATGTTGAGAATGAAACTGACGCGCTGCATCTGGTCTGGGTCCAGACTGACCGACCAATCTGCATTGCGGAGTTTGGCCCGCGCGTGAGTACTGCGGGAGATACGCAGTATCCGACAGGCCTGTTCGGTAGACGCCTGCCATTTTTCGAGAATGTTCACCGCAGTACGAAGGCCGGCGGCGCACTGATCTTTGGTAAACGCGGGTGCCTGAAGAGTCGCAGTCATGGCAATTGCTCGATTAATCCCATGGACACAGCATAGCACTGTATGTATCTGCAGACACAATTGCGCGCGTACTATCTTTCTGGACATTGAAAAGAGCGGCAGCGCGATGTCGGCAAGTTCGATATGAACTTCAGCCAACCCTCAGGCTGGTAACTGCGTTCGATGGATACAAAGGTTGATCAGATAGTGCGCTGACGATGGCAGCGCTAGCGCTAATTGCGGAAAGTCAGTAAAGCGCAAATGACAAGACGGACGCTGGAAGGCTGAAAGCCGCGTAAAGACTGGTGCCCGGAGCGGGGGTCGAACCCGCATACCCTTTCGGATGAGGGATTTTAAGTCCCTTGCGTATACCAATTTCGCCATCCGGGCGGAGGCTGCGTAGCAGTTCGCCGATGGGGAATCGGCGGCGCAGGACTATAGCGAGCCTCCGGACACCACGCAACCCGAACGGCGCCGTTGCGTGGCCTCAGTCGCTGGAAACTGGCGAAAGCTGCCACCAGCTCGGCAGCAGGAGGCGTATCTGCGACCGGCCGAAACGGTCGTCGATCAGGTGCACGACGCCTTCATCGCTCTGTGTGCGGATAACCCGTCCCGCAGCCTGCACGACTTTCTGCAGCCCGGGGTAGAGGTAGGTGTAGTCGTAACCCAGGCCGCGGCCGAACAACTGCTCCAGGCGTGTCTTGAACTGCTCGTTGACCTGATTGACCTGCGGCAGGCCGAGGGTGGCGATAAAGGCGCCAATCAAGCGGTTGCCTGGCAAGTCGATGCCTTCGGCGAATGCGCCGCCGAGCACCGCAAAACCGACGCCCTTGCTGTGCTCGGTGAATCGGTCGAGAAATGCACTGCGGGCCGCTTCCTGCATGCCACGAGTCTGCTCCCAGAAGGGCACGTCCGGATACTGCTCGCGCAGCAGGGCAGTCACCTGTTGCAGGTAATCAAAGCTGCTGAAGAACGCCAGGTAGTTGCCGGCGCGCTCGCGATATTGCTGGGCGATGAGCTCGACCACGGCACCCAGCGAGGCCTGGCGGTGCTGATAGCGGGTCGAGACATGCTCGGCCAGGCATACCCGCAGCTGATCGGCCTGGAATGGCGATTCGACCTCGATCCAGGCGCTACCCGTGGGCAGGCCCAACATATCGGCATGGAACCGGCGCGGGTTCAGCGTGGCCGAGAACAGCACCGTCGAACGAGCCTGTTCTAACCGTGGCGCGAGGAAGGGCGCTGGAACCACATTGCGCAGGCACAGCATCGAACGCTTGTTCTTGCCGCGGCCAGTTGCGGGTAACAGGCTGATATCGAACAACGAATGCTCGCCGAACTGTTCGGCGATCCGGCAGAAATGCATGGCATCGAAATAGGCCCGTTGCAGCTCTGCATCCAGCCCACCGGGCTGTTCGCCAAGGTAATCGGTGACCGCGCTGACGGCCTGTTGCAGCGCGCCGAGCAGCTTGAGCGGCAGCTCGGGCTGCACCTGATAATTCGCCAGCTGCTCGCGATGCAGGTCGTTCCAGCAGCGCTGTACCCGACCCAGCGGGCGTTTCAAGGGCGCCGGCGCCTTGCCGCCGAGACCGGCAAAGACCCGCTGATCGAGCTCGGCGCTGTACATGCCGCGCGCGCGTTCGAGCAGGTTGTGCGCTTCGTCCACCAGCACGCTGATACGCCAGTCATTGTTGAGCGTCAGGCCGTAGAGCAGGGCGCTGATGTCGAAATAGTAGTTGTAGTCGCCGACCACGGCGTCCGCCCAGCGCGCCAGCTCCTGGCTGAGGTAATAGGGGCAGACCTGATGGGCGAGGGCGACCTCTCGCAGGGCCGCTTGGTCGAGCATGCTGTGCTGCAATGCCGCTGCTCGGGCCGCGGGCAAACGATCATAGAAACCCTTCGCCAACGGGCAGGATTCGCCGTGACAGGCCTTGTCCGGGTGCTCGCAGGCCTTGTCACGTGCGATCAACTCGAGCACACGCAATTCACCCGCGCCGTTGCGCTGTAGCGTTTGCAGTGCATCCAGCGCCAGGCGGCGGCCGGAGGTCTTGGCAGCGAGAAAGAACAGCTTGTCGAGCTGCTGGCCGGGAAACGCCTTGAGCTGCGGAAACAGCGTGCCCAGGGTCTTGCCGATACCGGTCGGCGCTTGCGCCATGAGCGTGGTGCCAGTACAGGCTGCCTTGTACACCGCCTCGGCGAGTTGCCGCTGGCCGGTGCGGAAATCGGCATGAGGAAAACCCAGCGCGGTGAGCGCCTGATTGCGCGCGTCGCGATGGGCCAGTTCCTGTTCGGCCCAGTCGAGAAACGCCTGACACTGGGTTTCGAAAAAAAGGCGCAGGCTCTGTGCTCCGTGGCGTTCGACGAAGAGGGTTTCCTTGTGGCTGGCGACGTCGAAATAGACCAGTGCCAGCTCGACCTCGTCGAGCTGGCGCGTCTGACACAGCAGCCAGCCGTAGATCTTCGCCTGCGCCCAGTGCAATTGCCGATGGTTGGCCGGCTGACGTTCCAGATCCCCGCGGAAGGTTTTGATTTCTTCCAGGCGGTTCCGCGCCGGGTCGTAGCCATCGGCGCGGCCGCGCACCATGAGTTTTCCGTATTGGCCCTCCAGAGCCACTTCACGTTCGTAGCCCTCGCCGCGCCTGGCGCTGACCTGGGCGTGGCCGGCGATGCCTTCCAGCGCGGTGGGCGAGGGTGTGAAGCGCAGGTCCAGATCGCCGACCTTGGCGGTGAATTCGCAGAGCGCGCGCACCGCGACCCGATAGCTCACGCCATGACCTCAGCCCATTGCACATGGCAGACCGCAATCGGCAGACCGTGCTGATGGGCGTAATCGATCCAGCGCTTCTGGTTGTCCTGCAGGCGGTCGCCCGGGCCTTTCACCTCGATCATCCGGTAGCGGCGTTCTTCGGGCCACAGCTGGATGAGGTCAGGCAGGCCAGTACGATTGCCGCAAACATCGGCGAGGATGCGCTGAAACATCAGCTTCAGATGCGCGGCGGGAATGCACGCCAAGGCATGGGTCAACAGCTTCTCGTCGAGCAGCCCCCAGGCAACGAACGCGTTATGAATGCCGAGCTTTGCCTGGAAGGTGCGCCAGATGCAGTCGCGGTAGTCGTCACTGTCGAGACAGGCCAAGCAGGCGGCAAACAGGTCAGCGCGCCGTTGATGAAAATCCGCACGATTCAGATCGGCCGGCGCCCAGTGGAAAGAGTGGAAGAACGCACCGGGCAACGGTGCGAAGATCGCGTCCCAGCAAAGCAAGCCGAACAACGAGCCGACCAGGGCATTCTCGACGTAGTAGACCGGCGCGTCTGGTGTCGACAGGTGCTCGCGCACCGCATGCTCGACGCTACAGCCGGCTCGGGGCAGGATCAGGTCGAGCTGCTCCGGCTTGCGGTTGAGTGAGCGCAGCGTAGGAATACCCAGGCTGCGCTGCAGGCGCGGCTTGATTCGCTGCAGTTGCTGCAGTTCGTGCTCACTCTGCGGCGCAGCCTGCGCCTGATCCAGCAGCTCCAGCGCTGCTGCAGGCTGGCCACAGCGTTCGAGCACGCGAATCGCTCGCTCGCGAGCACCGGGATAGCTATTGGAGGCATGCAGGCGCAGGGCTTCTGCCAGGTCACCGATGCGCTCGAACCGCTGGCCGATACGCAGCAGCAGCTTGCCGCGGCGGCTTTCCAGCCAGGCGTTGGCATAGGGCACATCGGGCACGTCGGCCAGCACGTCGCTCGATGACTCACCGGTATTGAAACGCTCGCGGCAACGATGCAGATGCAGATAGGCATCCAGCTCGGTGCGACAGTTGAAGGCGCGGGAGCTGGGCGAGAAGACGACCTGCTCGTAACGATAAATGCCGAGGTCAGCCAGCACGAACTCGGACCAGTCCTGATGGATGTTGCCGAAGAACAGCAAACGCAGGCGCTCACAGAGCTCGTCGATGCATAACGCAAATACCGCGTCTTCGATCTGGCTGCACCACGCCTGAAACGGCTTGGCCATCTGGTGGTCGACGCGCAGCTTATCCAGCAGCTCGGCCTTGCGCAGGCTGGCTGATGCAGACGACCCGAACACCTGCAGCAGCTCGCCTTTGGTCAGCAAAGCGAACAGCTGCTCGAGCGTCAGGGCCGAAGACGCATCGACCCATCCCTGATCGATCAATGGCTCTAGCGCGCGACGCGAGCAGCCAATCTCCGGATAACGCAGCTTGCTTGCTCGAAACAGCATGCCCTTGCGCATCACCATGCGCACCAGCAGCGCCTGGGAAGGCTGCGGCAACAGGGCGAAACGCTCGATAAATGCCAGCTCGGTTTCATCCAGCAGATCACTGTGGTGACGGCTCACCCAGGCCAGAACCTGTCGGAAGTTTTCGAGGTAGTAGAAGGGATTTTCCAGGGCCTGACGCATTGCACATCCGCTGCAGCTGGGGCGCGCGCGGCCCGCTCAAAGACTGGCTATTTATACAGTTTGAGCGGCGTTTGGCAATTGCCCGGTGATCAGCGGAAGTCTCACCAGCTACAGCAGGCGGCTACGCGCCGCCTGCTGTGACGTCGTTGGCGAGATCAGACCGTGCGCGAAAAACGACCGCGCTGCTCGCCGCCGAGATAGGCGTCGAAGGCCATGGCGACGTTGCGCATCATCAGCTGCCCTTGCGGCAAGAGGACCAGCGCATCGTCGTGCAGCTCGACCAGGCCATCGGCCACCGGTTCGGCGAGCTTTGCCAGCGAATCGGCGAAGTATTCCCGAAAATCGATGCCGTGCTTCTGTTCGATCTGGCGGTAGTCGACGCGGCTATGGCACATCAGCGACACGATGACGTCACGGCGCAGGCAGTCATCGTCGCTCAGCTTGTAGCCGCGCTGCACCGGCAGCATGCCCTCGTTGAGGCGCGCGTAATACTGCGATAGCTCCTTGACGTTCTGGCTGTAGCTGTCGGCGACCTTGCCTATGGAGGAAATGCCCAGCCCGATCAGGTCGCAATCGGCGTGGGTCGAATAACCCTGGAAGTTGCGTTGCAGCGTGCCATTGGCGCGGGCAAGGGCCAGTTCGTCTTCCGGCAGGGAGAAGTGATCCATGCCGATATAGATGTAGCCGGCGGCGGTAAGGCGCTGAATGGTCAGTTCCAGCAGTTCGAGCTTGCGCTCCGGCGGTGGCATGTCCTCTGGGCGGATCAGCTTCTGTGCGCGTACCAGCTCCGGCAGGTGGGCATAGCTGTAAGCGGCGATGCGGTCCGGACGAATGTCGATGATCTTGTCCAGCGTGGTGTCGAAGCTGGCCACCGTCTGCAGCGGCAGGCCGTAGATCAGGTCGACGCTGATGGACTTGAACTGTGCGTCGCGGGCGGCCTGGACCAGCTCGCGAGTCTGCTCCTCGGTCTGGATGCGGTTGACGGCGATCTGCACCTGCTCGTCGAAATCCTGCACGCCGAAGCTCAGGCGGTTGAAGCCCAGCTTGCGCAGGCCGTGGATCTGCTCGGGCGTGACGGTGCGCGGGTCCACCTCCAGCGAGAACTCGTGGTTGTCGCTGTCATCCATGTTGAACGCCTGATGCAGGCACGCCATCAGGTCGGCCAGCTGCTCGCTGGTGAAGTAGGTGGGTGTGCCACCGCCGAGGTGCAGCTGAGTGAGCTTGCGCGAACGATCGAACAGTTCGCCCTGCATGGCGATCTCGCGCTTGAGGTATTCGAGGTACTCGACGGCGCGCTCGGTCTTGTGGGTGATGATCTTGTTGCAAGCGCAGTAGTAGCAAAGGCTCTTGCAGAACGGAATGTGGATGTACACCGACAGCGGCTTGGGCGTTTGCGCCTGATTGCTGCGTGCGGCGGCGGCACGGTAATCATCCTGGGCGAAGGCCTGGTGAAACTGTGGGGCCGTGGGGTAGGAGGTGTAGCGCGGACCTGGACGGTCGTATTTCTCGACCAGGGCGCGGTCGAAGCTCGGCAGTTGGTCCATGTTCGTTTTACCTAAGGTTGAATTCGGAGTCCGGCGCGGAACGCGGTGTCACCCTCGGGTGTGTCCGGCTCAGGCAGGTCATGGGCGCGGATTATGGACGATTCGGTCCGGCGCGCCGACTGTCTCAGATCAAGAATAGCGCCCCGGCGGCACTCCGAACCGCACCGTTGGGCGATTCGAAATGCATACCGGGCGCGGCAGGGAAGGCCGCGCCGCAGTGGTCAGAGTTTGAACTGGCCGACCAGACGGTTCAGCTCGGTTGCCAGACGCACCAGCTCGTCGCTGATCTGCGAGGTCTGGGATGCGTCAGCCGATGTGGTGTCCGCAATACGGCTGATGGTAGTGATGTTGCGATTGATCTCTTCGGCAACCGCACTCTGCTGTTCGGCAGCCGTTGCGATCTGGGTGTTCATCTCGTTGATGGTGCCGACTTCGTCGGCGATCACGGCGAGACTCTGGGCAGCCTTCTCGACGCATTGCGAACCCGACCGGGCACGCAATTGTGCTTCGCTCATGGCCTGCACCGCATTGCGAACGCCGCCTTGCAGCTGTTCGATCATGGCCTGGATTTCTTCAGTGGATTTCTGCGTGCGCGAAGCTAGGGTACGTACCTCATCGGCCACCACCGCAAAGCCGCGGCCCTGTTCGCCGGCGCGTGCCGCTTCGATGGCTGCGTTCAGCGCCAGCAGGTTGGTCTGCTCGGCGATGCCGTTGATCACGCCGAGCACCATGTCGATGCTGGCGCTGTCGCTCTCGAC
>TARA_R100000093_G_C1945641_1_pt1 | contig 11338 bp, 17 predicted proteins | sample TARA_R100000093 | Tara Oceans TARA_R100000093 (sample SAMEA2620053) | marine metagenome | biome: marine biome (ENVO:00000447); feature: mesopelagic zone (ENVO:00000213) & marine oxygen minimum zone (ENVO:01000065); material: "saline water (ENVO:00002010), including plankton... | reverse complement strand
AAGCTTTAATTCGTATTAAAGCAAATCTACATCCTAGACAATCAAAATTAAAAGAGCATGACTGGCATATTGATTGTGGTGTAGCTCTTCCCGGTCAAACAACTGCTGTTCTTTATTTAAATGACAGTGATGGTTATACTATGTTTGAAAGTGGAGACAAAATAGAAAGTAAGGCTAATAGATTTGTTGAGTTTCCTTCGTGGATGAATCATTTAGGTACAAATTGCACTTGGGCAGGAGGATTGCTTAGGACACGAGTAATTTTAAATTTTAATTATATAAAAAATGGAGCAAAAGATACTGGATCATATACTAATGGAGTCTTGTCCAGACCCGCAATGCCATAGTAAATATTACTACGATACAGAAAGAAATCTATCTAATGAGCAGATTTTAAAAAAAAGAATTAAAGAACTAAAAGAAAAAATAAAATGGCTAACAAAAGAATTAGACTCTCTCCTGAAGAGTTAAATATGGTATATGAACATAGAGGTGAGCAGTTAGAGAATTTTAATGGAAATACTGCTTTAGAAATACACTTAAAAGAACGAGGAATAGAAAAAAAAGATATTGTTAGTATTAAACACTGGCAAAATTTTAATGGAGAATTAAGATTCTCTATAGTTACAAAAGAAAATCAACCTGATCAGTTAAAAATATATGACGATGTTCTTAAATTAATAGAAGAACGTGCACCCGTTTATAAAAAAATAAAATATACACAAGGTGATCATTTACTTGTTATTAATCCTGCTGATATACATATAGGGAAATATGCTCATGAACATGAGACTGGAGAGGGTTATAATAAGGAGATTGCCGTAGAACGTGTTTTAGAAGGCGTTCAGGGCATTATTAATAAGTCTGAGGGGTTTACCATAGATAGAATACTATTTTGTATAGGAAACGATATTTTACATATCGATAATGTATACAATACTACTACTAAAGGAACACATCAAGATGTAGATGGTAAGTGGTGGGAACATTATCAAGTCGCTTTGGACGTGTATGTTTTGTGTGTAGAAATGTTAAGGGAAATTGCTCCGGTTGACTGTGTGCATAGCATGAGTAATCATGACTATCAAAGTGGATTTCACTTAGCACATGCGTTGAAGGCTTGGTTTAGGAACACTAAAGATGTTAGTGTTGATTGTGGAGTTGCTCATAGGAAGTATTATCGATATGGTGAAAACCTTATCGGATTAGAGCATGGGGACGGTGCGAAATTAGATTCGCTTCCGTTGTTAATGGCTCAAGAAAAGCCAAAAGAGTGGGCAAGTACCAAACATAGATATTGGTACTTACATCATATCCATCATAAAATTAAACATAAATGGAGGGATGCTAAAGATTATATAGGCGTTACTATAGAATACATGAGATCTCCATCAGGAACAGACAGCTGGCATAGCAGAAAAGGTTTTACTGGTATACCTAAGGCTGTAGAAGGATTCTTACATGATAAGAATAGTGGTCAAGTTGCTCGTTTTGTACATTACTTTTAAATAAATAAATTATGGGATTTGCTTTAGCATGGAACCAAGGAATTTTAATAGGGATTAATCATTATAATCCTGATGAAGAACATCCATTTCTTGAATTAAACATTCATCTTACTGTATTTAGGATTATTATACTGTTTCGTTAGTATAAAGCCTCTAAATATTCGTGTAATTGTAGCACCTCTGCTGCATCTAGCTCCTTATATGTAGCTACCATATGAGACATACCTCCTGTTAATGGATTTGCAGTTCCGTTCTTAGCCATTACTTCATCTAATATAAATACAGGCAGAACAGGGTCTTGATCTACTTGTGCTACACCATCAATATATAATGTAGCTATAAATGCGGGACTAACACATATTGTAATTGTATAAAGTGTATCTTCTGCAAGCTCTGCGGGGGTGTCTAATCCTAAATAATCAGTTGCTCCTTCTGCTTTATAATCACATCTATTTTTACCGTGTAATCTAAAAAATGCAGAAGATGCAGTTGTATGTGAACACATAGTTAAATTTGTTGAGGTTGTTAGTCCTTCGAAAAATCCTCTAAATGTTATGCTATGCCCCATACCGCTAGACCCTAATGATATTCCTCCTCCTGCAGCTTGCATATTATCATTAACGCCATATATATGCGTATTAGTCCATAAAGGCTGTCTAGTTGCTGAAGCTTGTGTGAATTCTGTTAAAGAAGCGTCTCTACTAAGCCAACTAGTAACTCTATCTGAAGCGTCTTTTGTAATTCCTACTTGTGAATCTAACCATAATGCTAAATCAGCACCAAATTCTAATGGAGTCCATGCCATTCTTGATGTTGAAGATGTAGCAGCAGCCGGTGTTGGTGGAGAAATCATAGAATATGTTGTCCAAGCTCCAAATGCTCCATCACAATCACATTTAACTCTAACTCGTACTTGCATTATCGAAAGAGGATCAATCCCTCCAAAAGAACCAAGAGTTGCACCACCACTCCATGTATCACATCCAGCTGAACTGTAGAACCAGGGATACAATCGCCATGAAGTTCCATCTTCTGTACTCATTCCACGCAAATTAGGACACATTATTGTTCCATTTGTATCATTATCTCTATCTGTTTCTGATGGATAAGCAGTAAAAGGACCAGTTCCCATATTTGGATCATCATAACCTGAAGTTGCATCGCCAATATTAGTCCATGTAGGCATATAAACAGATTGATTTGGTTGATATATATCTATTTTATTGTAAACTACTCCACTTTGCCAAGCACCAGGAAATTCTCTATAAGCCAATTCTATTTCACAAAAATCCCATCCACATCCGTATCCTGCATTATCATCTAAATTTACCGTTACAGCAAATTTATCAACACAATCAATATATCCCCATTCAAAGAAGGGAGTCATAATGCCCATGTCTTCTTCAACAATCGTATTGTTTATAGGGTATCCAGGATAAGTTTCTTGCATTTCTGCTAGTTCCTGCTGATCTCCATTAATTAATAAGCCAGGATTAATACAATTGTCAAAATAATATTTTGAGTTAAACCACCATGTAGCATATGTACAAGCTAACATAATATTTTGACGGATAGTTATTTGTCTTTGTTCAGGATTATCAGCATCTAAACTATTTTGTTTAGGATTTGCTATAAGAATAGCTTTAAGACATTCAATCCAGACATGTTCTCTAAGAGTCATTCCGGTTGTCGTGTTTGCAACTATTCCTCCAGAAGACAGGGATCCTAATAGTTCCGCTATATCATCAGGTACGTTTGGCATATTATGTTTCTAATTTTTTTTCATAATCATCGAGTGCTATATCTAATAAGATTAAATAACCTGCTAGATCTTTTATTGTATCTTTAATCGATGGGTCTCTAACTCCTGCAGGGTTATTCTTTATACGCATAAGTTTATCATCTATTCTACTACATAGGCTATCAATAGGAATTTGTTTTGAAAATATTCCCGCTGGTTTAAGAGCTGAATCTCCGTAGTTTCTATTTTTCTGCAGTAGTAAGTCTCTGATCTCTTCGCATTTCTGCTTTAATCTTGAAGGTGTATCCATCTTGCAAATATAAGAAAATTATAGTTATCTTTTATGTTTTTCATTAAATCTTTTTGTTAACTCTTTTCCAATGATTTTACTTATAGTGGATTTATTAAAGTTAAATTTCTCACCTATATTATGAATAGTATCTCCAGTTTGATAATAATAATCCATTATTTTCTTAATTTTATTATCATCTAATTCACTTATATTATTATATCTTCTTTTCATGACCTTGGTCCTGTATCTTGTGACAAGGCACCTGTTAACGTACCTCCTTCGTTTCTATTAATTTCTTTTATTATTAAATCTCTTAATTCTTTTCTTATGTTTGAATTCTGTATCCACCTGTTTAACATTTCATCTATTTCTTTCATTTTATTATTGTTTTGGCACAATATGCCTGGTTTATAATTTTTACTTCTTTTTTATAATAATTTTGTATTAAGTTAACAAAATCCCAAAATAATTTATAGAATAATGGATGCAACCATTGTGGTGACATTGTTATATTTAAATGTTCTATATTTTCTAAATCAATTGTGGGATTTTTAGTATTCATTGCAAAATTAAAATTTCTAGGTCTACTAGTAATATCTATTTCTTTAAATTCATAAGAGTTTTTATTTGCTATCCAAGTATATTCTTTTATCAATCTATATTTATCTAAGTATAATATCCATGCTGATGGAGTAGCCATATTTAAGTATTCTATAGTCCCTATATCTTGGTGAGAATAAAATATATCATGATGATGATCTATATTTATTATATTAAATGGATTTTTTTCATTTGCTAACACTTCTAATGGGTATAAGATACCATCGTGTGAAATTGTAAAAGAAATTTGTTCAAATTTAAGAAAATTTATTGACTCTTTGATGACATTAGAAATATATTTTAAATTTTTTTTAGATATTTTAACATCTCTTTCATTAACGTTGTTAGCCATCCAGCTCATTTCACCTGGTACATAATATACAGTTTCTGTATTGTATAAATCAATACATGGTGACATAATAAAATCTAAATCTATAGTTAATATATTCATAATTAAAGTGTTATAGGCGAGGCGATAGGACCCCCCCATAACATGCGTTCTTTAACTCCCGCTGCGTATAAAAACACGGTTCGATTAATCCGTTAGTCGGGTACGCAGCAGGCATGCCTATCCATGTTTATTTCCATCCGACTATTTAATTTAAGCATCTTGATTTTCCACATCTTTGATATTTATTTATATCTAATATCTTTACTATCTTCGATTCAAATTGCTTTCTTTTGTAATTTAAGTCTTTACATAATCTAGCTAAGACTAGACCGCAAGATTTAATTCTATCATCACTACCTTTTACAATTACCATGGTATGATGACCATTAGGTTCATATTTTCCATTTCTCATTCTTTTAGCTATAGTTATTTCAGCTAACCAAATAGTATATTCACATATTAAATTACCTCTACTTTCTTCGCTTTCGTGTACTCTGGACACGTTTGATTCATCGGACATAATTTACAGTTTGAATAAGAAGGATTATAACCCCAATCATTTTTCTCATGATAAAGTATTTTATCTAAAGTTCTTCTTATAGATTCATCTAATTCCGCTTTATCCATATTTGTTATTTCCTTTCTTATAATTTTGTAAGAGGGATTTGGAGCGTAATCAAATACTAAGTAATAAAATGGTAGCTGTTCTCCTGTCATTTGTTCATATAAATATGTATACATTACAGCTTGCGTATGATCCATATTATGTGGAAAATGCCAAGACCAATCTCCAAATTCTTTATAAATACTACTAGTCAATTTAATGTCAACAATAGCCTTATCTACATCTCCTAATACATCATCATGTAGAGATGCTAGACAATCTAATGTGCCATTTAATTCAAGATTATCATCAAACTTATATGTTAATACTGTCTGTGTATCTAATATTACCATATTATGAAGACCTAATGTTTTTTGAAAGTCTCTTACTTGTTTATCGACTCTTTGATGAGATGCACTTTTAGTTCCGTTTTTTAATAAAGGTAAATTATTAACAGATTGACCATGAGCTCCACTTCCAATTACTTGTGTTTCAAAGTATAATCCACGGAGCATAGCTATGGAAGGTTTAGAAGCATAATTTTTATCTATGTATACTTCTTTAATATATGTTGGGCAGTAGTCTTGTTTAAATAACTTAATTAAGGTTTGTGAAATTTTATACATTACAGTTCAATGGGCTTACATCCTATAAGTTTACACCATTCATGACATAACATTCCATAACTTTCTGTTATAGTTATATCTCTTCCGCCTATAAATACTACGGTTTCCTCTTCTGTAAATTTACATATAGCTTCTACTTTGTTTAAATCCAATAGTAGTTCTTCTTTTTCATCTATTTCTCTACCTATCTTCTGTGCTGTTCTTGGATCTCTGTATACTACCTGTGTTCTTATTATCATAATTGTATATTTTTATTAATAATTCTCTTGTACCAGTGGATGTGTCTTTAAAGAAATCTGATATATCTTTCCCTTCAAAATCTAATTCACTTAGTTTTATTTTTCTTATGCCATATTCTTTACTTATAGCGTCTTCTGCCTCTTGCCCAGTCTTATCTATGTCGTAACATATAGCTATTTCAGTTGACAAAGTTAACAATTTTAAATGTAAATCTTCATAATATACTGCTTTTTCTGAACTTAAGGCAATTCCTCTGATACCAGTGTTGGAATATAAAGATAATACATCTTTTTGTCCTGCACAAATTATAACAATCTCTTGTTTTTCTGTTATTTGATTGATACCAAATATATCTGTGCTCTTAGTGTTACATACAAATTTATATTTTTTATTTGCAGTAAGAGGTCTATATAACTTTACACCATCATCATCATAAATATATGCAAATATAGGATCAGTACTTGTTGATTGAAATGTAAATCCTCCTATTTTAAACCATTCTATTGCTTTTACTTTATACTCTTCTAGATATGATTTATGTATTCCAAATTGCATCCAATATAGTAATTCATGCTGTCTGAAATCTCTTGCTAAATATTCAATCTTCTTTCTTTTCTTGATATATAGTTTAGGGATCTTAATTTTCTTTTCTGGCATTGTAAAATCATCAAAATCTAATACATTAAAGTCATTAGCGACAATTTCTAATGCAGTTTTAAAGTCACATCCAAATAATTGCATGACGAATTCAAAACAATCTCCTCTATCCCCCGCAAAATCCTTGTAATAAACGTTACCAGTTTCATTTCTGTAAATATTAAAAGAAGGATTTTTATCAACCCTTAGGGGAGACTTTATAGACTTTCCAAATCTGATATCTTCGTCAATATATCGATTGAAAATATCTATAGGTCTCACCCTGTTAAGGATTTTCTTTTTAAGATCATTCATTAAGCTTAATGATTAACTCAGTTAATTCACCACTTATAGAGCATCTTTTTCCATATACAGTGAATTGTCCTGTTCTGTCTAATTCTCCGTGAACTTCTAATGCAATATCTATTTCCCATAGATCATGAGCCATAGCAATTCCTATTTTTTCAATAAAATCACTACTATCACCCATATCTAATTCATCACTAAATAAGTTTAACTGATTTTCTTTATGATTAATCTTATCATAAGTAGATTCATTAAAGTTATGTACATCATCGGATAGAAACGAATCATCATTCAGTCGTTTTGGTATTTGAACTTTACTGTCTTCTCCTTTTACGGATTTTTCGAAGTTTTCAGCATCTTCGAGGTCTTTTTTAGAAAATTTTCCTAGTTTGTTTACGTTTTTTTTATTCATCTTCTGTGTTATTTTGTACAAATTGCATTCCATCACTTATATATGCAGGATGGCTAAAATTATCATCGACATAGCTATATATATAATCATCAAGTAATTTTGATTCCCTTTCATTTAATTGTTTTGGAGTTGCTAAATTCCCATTATAATAACAGCTTACATTTTTCATTCTAATAGATTTCTTTAAAGCATCACAAGCGGATATACTTTGACTTACACTCAATATAAATGAATGATCGTTATATGTATCCCATGAGTCTTCACAATCAGTTATGATTAATGCGGGTAATCCTGCGTCCTTTGCATGTCTCATAACCTTATCTATGTCAGTTCCTCCAGCCACACGAATCATGTTAATGTCATTAGGTTTAACGGGAGTAATTCTATTATTAAATACATAAGCTGTTTTTACCATATTCATTGAAATAAATTTTCTTGCAAGAGCTTTTGCTAATTGCAGACATGAAGCAGCACCTTGATTACCTGATCGGTGATGGTGGTGATAACCACCACCATTCCAAACTGAAGCATCTACAGTATTACTATCCATTGATCCGCTAATATCAATATATAAGTTGAAATAGAAATTCTTATAAATTGAATCAGCCATTGCGTTCATTATCAATGCAACATGTGAAAAGTCTTCATAGCTTGTAATGTCTAAAATTTCTTCAGCTTCAAATATACTCTCTTCCTTTTTCACTTGCTTACCTACGCTACTATGTTTAAATCTTCTAATAGATTGTTTAATAAAAGATTCTAATTGCTTTAAAGGAAATCCTGCGTCTAATTTACCTGAATCAATATATCTATCAATGTCTTCTGGTGAATAATCTCCAGCACTATTTTGACCACCTTCCATCCCCTCAACTTGTTGTAATTTTCCAATTTGTTCTTGAGCTTCAGTGGTACCTTCCTTAAGTGCAGACTTAATACTTTTTAAGAATTCTTGATATTCTTCACTATTTAAAACATTTTGATCAGGCTTAGGAGCTAGTTTAGCTATATGAATTGGTTTAAGTCCTTTAGCTTTTCTTTTATTATCTAAATCCTTAGCTCTTTGCAGTTGTTTCATCCACTTAACCATTCTCTTGATTTCATTATTTCTTTTATTGTTTAATGATTTCCATCCTCTAGTTTTCTTTAACGTTGCGGATAAACTTCTAAGAATATGAAGTGTTGCTAAATAACTATAGCCTAATCTACCTTCAGTTATTGTTTTCAATAAGTAATTTCCTGAGCCTGCTAATATTTTTTGCCACCACATCATAGATGGAGGTATAACATATCTTAACTCTACATTGAAGTAATATTTAAATATGTCTCTAATCATAAAATCAGGTACGGATTTACCTATATCTTTGCGACTTTGTAAGTTCGCTACTAATTTGGACTCTATATACCAAGGTAGATCTGGTTGAGTAATATCTACCTTAGTATATATGCCCGGTACTACATTCGTTGAATTACGCATTAAAAGTCGAGGTTTGTATTTTCTTCTGACTCGTCAAGTCGCTTTTTGTATTCATCTGAATGAGGAGTTATTGCAGGATCTTCTCCACAATCAAGATTCTTTATTGTCTCAATAGCTTCATTTCTTTCATCTTCTTCCTTTCTTATTTCCTCATTAGCTTCTTTAATAGATAGAAGTGCTTTACCAATAGTTTCATTTTGCATAATTATTTTTAAGAAATGAGATGTGGTCTCTTTAGTTTCATCATCGACTTCATTAGACATTTGAACAGCTGCTTCTTTTGCTTCTAATTCTTTAACGCTCTCTAATAAAACTTCAGGATCTGTATCTTCATCCATGCACTCTAAATCCTTGTAAAGAGAATTAAATTCTAATACCGTTGGATGTTCTAATGAATTAGATACTTCAGTTATACAGTCTGGACATACCATAGTGGCAGCTTTCATAATTGCTTGAGCATCAGGGCATTTGAACACAAGTTTAATTCCTTTAACTAATTTTGGAATATGAGCTAATGTTCTATCTGATACATTTTCATAAATAATTTCTACAAATTTATTTAATAATCCTTCGTTAATTTTACAGTTAGCGAAATCTTGTATCTGAGGAACATTAATTTTAAGAAGCGACTTTCCTTTTTGGTCGTAAAGTCCTTTCCACATGTCATTTATTTTATCTGCTCCAATTCTTTCTACTTTGTGTACAGCTACAAATCTATCCCAAAATGGTGAATCTTTTTCATCCTCTGGAATTTCATTACAGCTGGCTGCAAATAACTTCCAATGACATTTTTTAATTTCACCTCCATAGAATAGAGCTTTTTCCCTCATAACTGATAACAAAGTATTTCTTATCCCTGAGGATCCTTTATCTACTTCATTAATAAGAATATACTCTGCATCTGCAATTGGTGCATCGATTACATATTCTTTGTCTTCTAGTAGCTTCTTCATATCTACTCTTCCTGATATTTGAGAAGTTCTTGTACCTTCGTCTGTTTCGATAATAAATGATTTTGCTCTAACTCGCACTCTATCGTGATCAAACATAGCGGATGCATAATCTAAAAGAGCCTGGGTTTTGCCTACTCCAGGTTCTCCTAGTAATAAGATTGGCATTTTAATTGCTTCTGCAACTGCCAACATTCTGAACAATTCGTCCTTTGCTAAGAGATTTGTTTTAATGGTTCTTAAAATCATATCTAGAACGGAAGATCGTCTTCTTCGTCTTCTGAATCAGTTGGACTATTATCATGATCTTCAGCTTTCTTTTCTGTCACGACTGATCCATTTAATTCTTCAAACTTTAATAATTTATCTTTCTCATCATCGGTTAATTCACGGATGAGTTTATCTGGTTTAACAGAAAAACTATCATCATCAATAGCTCCGCAGTACCAGAATTCAGGCTGATCAACAACTTTCATTCTATCTATTCCATCCTTGTCTGTAAAAGAGTATAGAGATTGTCTATGTCTAACAGCAACTTGCAGATCCTGCCCAAGAAATTGTTTAACTTGGTTTATGACATCATTAATATCATTGCATTCTTGTAAGGTATATTTATATCCTTTAAATAAGAATTCAACGAATCTTTCTTTAGCAATTTCGCTTCCATTGCCATCCATTTTAAATGCAGCACTTACTGGTCTGTATTCATCTGATAAAGTCATTTGAATAATAACCATAGGCATTCCGTCTTTTTTGGAATCCTTATGCTCTACATTAGATAATGTTAATACCTGCTTTCCAGCCGGTACAATTGGGAGTTTTGCTTTATAGCCTCCCCTTTCTTGGACGTTTTTTACCGTCTTTTTGATCAAATCTGAATTAAATAATCCCATAATTTTTTCATTTTTTAATAATTAATAATTGTGTTTAAAATCCATCATATACTTTCTTCTCGAAAGTAAATTTTTCAATAGGTATATATATTTTCTTTTCAATACCTTGTGTTTTAAAGTGAAGAAACGATCCGTGTTCTAGAGCGTCTTTAGCAGTGATTCTATAAATTCCCTTTTCTGTGCGAATATTTATTGATCCGCTTAGTGCTTTAGCTAATGTATATGGTATAGACCATGCATTTGCTTTTCTATAGATATGAATTTCTTCTTCGTCTTTAAAGTAACTTATTTTTCCATTAGAATGGTTAAGAATTTGTCCTATTCGTCTGGGATATTTATCCCTTTTTAGGTTCAAAAATACATTATTTTCTTTAATTGTCAAAGAGTTTCCATCATTATCTTTTGGAAATTTACGCATCATAATCCTCTATACTATTAATGACTATTTCCATATCATTATCTATAACTATATCTTCAAACATTCCCATAGGAGATTTAGCTGGAACTACTCCATCTGTCTGAGTTCTAAACTTATACTGCACTTCTGTAGGTGATAAGACTTTTGAAAATGAATGTAATACAATGTCAAATTCTTTTTCTATAACTCCTGACCATTCCTTTCCTTTCACCTTTAATGATACTACTCTATCTCCTCCATCGGGTCC
>TARA_R100000093_G_scaffold60968_1_pt1 | contig 12093 bp, 10 predicted proteins | sample TARA_R100000093 | Tara Oceans TARA_R100000093 (sample SAMEA2620053) | marine metagenome | biome: marine biome (ENVO:00000447); feature: mesopelagic zone (ENVO:00000213) & marine oxygen minimum zone (ENVO:01000065); material: "saline water (ENVO:00002010), including plankton... | reverse complement strand
CCCCGCATTCGTTGGGGGTGGTGGACAGGCATTCACCGCTTTGACCATTCGGGAACGCGAGAGCCTGCTGTCTGTGGCTAATCGCGTGATGGGTATGGCCAATTTCACCCGCCTGATCTATGACCTCAGCAAAAACGCGCCGAGCCCGGATCAAGTTGAGGCTCGTGCCCGGGTAAAGACAATGGGTGGCCCCACACTGTTTGGTGAAATCGCGGCGACCTATGTCGATCAGTTCCCCGGGCTGCAGCTCTTCGCGGCTCAGGATGGGGATGGCCATGCCCTGGTTATCAGCGATAAAGGCTATCCGCGCTGGGCGGCCCTCATGGTCTACGATGTCCAGCCCGGCAAGCTCGCCGACAATGTGCGTGACCTTGCCAGAGCGATCGGTTGGCGGATGCCGGAGCATTTGTGGACCACTGATGACTTCCCCATCCCCACGGGTTATCCCGTGATCATAGAACCCAATAACCCGCGTCAAGCGGTGACCAGCCTACTGAGCGCCTATCCGGCCCAGGCTCAACTCAATCAGAACACCCAAACCATCACCGTTGTGCCGAGACCTCGGCCGTAGGGATAGTTAAGGACCCGCGCATGAATTTTCGATACCCATTGATTGGCCTGTGTCTGGTGGCGATCGCCGGCTGCACCATGAGTGCCTACGATAGCTCGCGGGAGACACGCGAGTCGGCGGAAGCCCAGATCAGTACCGCGCCCAGCTGGGAGCGAGAGGCGGCCATATACACCACCGCGCCTCCGGCCGTTTTGGATCCAATCAAGCCCCCCGAAGGGCCAGAATGGCTGCGCCAACCTGTCCAGATACGGCTGAGTGATATGCCGTTTGATATGGCTGTTGAGTCGGTGTTGGCAGGAACGGGGATTGTCGCAAGATTCGATTACGACACTGATCCTGGGCTGCGCGTGTCCCTCAATCACGATGGGACCGTCAGAGGGGCGCTTGAGAAGCTGGCCGCTCGAACCAATTACGGGTACGACGCCAAGGCCCACACTGTCGAGTGGCAAGCCTACCTGACCAGAACCTGGACGATTCCCATTGCTGGGGGTGACTATTCCTACATGATCGGTAAAGCCGATACCGGCGGTGGTAGTGGCGGTAACCTCGGCGGCGGCGGTGGGGGTGCAGGTATGCAGAACACCCTGGATACCAGCGCCTTTGATGTGGACCTGCAGCAATTCTCCAACACCCAAGCCGAAGCGCTGAACTACTTCTCCGATGCCGAGGCCAGCATCACCCAGATGGTGGGTGATTACGGGGTGGTTGTCCCGTCTCGTTCCTCCAGCACAATCATGGTTCGCACTACGCCTGACCGGATGCGCAATGTCGAAGTGTACATGGACAATGTGCTGAATGAGCTGTTGAGCCAGGTACTGCTTGAAATCAAAGTCATTCAGGTGAGCACCACCTCCGGTGCCGACGCCGGCGTCAACTGGGCGACCATCAAGAACAAAACCCGATCACAGCTGGAATTCGTAGGTGATTCGGCGGCCAACGTATTTACCAACTCTGTTCCGGTTGCATTTTCAGGCGCCCGCCAGACCGGTAGCGGAACTATGGATGTGCTGGTACAGGCGCTTGAGGAACAAGGGGATGTTTCCTTCGTTACTGAGCAGCGTGTATTGACCCGTAGCGGGAAACTCGCAGAGCTTGAGCTGGCAGATATCCAAGGCTACCTCGCCAGAAGCCAGGTCACCAATACGTCCGATATTGGTTCATCCCAGGAGCTGGTGCCGGGGATCATCCAAAGCGGTTACACGCTTTACACCTACAACAAAATCTTTGGCGATCGGGTGGCGATGGTTGTATCGAATCGTTCATCTGACCTGGAGCCGTTCGAGCAAGTCGGGAGTGAAGATAACTTTATTCAGCTGCCGAACATGCAGAGCAATCGCCTGAACGTCCATCAGATTGTTCGCGATGGAACAACGGTGGTGGCTGCCGCTGTGCGCCGAGAGGAAAGCTCTACTCGCTCTACGTCTCCCATCAGTGCTCGATTGTTCCCGAACTACAGCGGTGCCGAGCATCGTGTGATGGACATCTATGTGATGATCACGCCGCGCATCATACGAGATATCTAAACGATGACTGATGACGTTTACGACTCAGACAGTGACGAGAACGAGCTGGACGCTGCTGCCTCTGAGACTGATGGAGTTCCGGAGGAATCGGAGCAACATGGCGAGACTCGAAGCCATGTCGTGACCCGAGAAGACGGCCGTCGATTTGTCGTAGGTTGCACTCGTGAATCCCTGCCGGCGTCTATGCCGAAGCGCGTTAAGACCAACAAGGTCAACGCCTGGCGGGATCTGTACGACACGACAGCTCTGGCGGGATATACCGCAGGGTCGGCAACGCACTACATTTTTTCTAGCGCCCAGGGCTACGCCCTTGGTGAAAGTGTTCGGGATCACTTCAAGGCAAAAGGCCCTGTGGTATGGGCTGAGCCCGATCCTGAGTCAGGTGACTACTTCGTAGTCATCCTGGATGCCGATGAAGTTCTCGCCGATGGCATTCTGCCGGCAGGAACCGAGGAGCTACCGGATGACGTTCTCAGCGGCATTATGGCCGTCAGCGAGAGTGTGGGTGACGGCGAGGAGCTCCCGGTACATCACTTTGGTGATCCGCCGGTGGCGATTACCTCTGCTTTGCTGGAATACAACATCGACTGCTCCCTGCTGGAGCTCGATGAGTCCATTCTGGAACAATTGAAGCCGGATAATCGGTATCAGTTGCGCCCGTTTGGTGATGCGATGCGGTCGCTGACCGCATCGAAAGGGCCAGGACTTTTCACGAAAGTCGCAGGGGTAGTCGGCGTTCTAGCAGTCGGCGCCGGGGCGTTCTATATGCTCGAAGGCGAAGAGGGTGTCGCGCGAGTGATTGACCGATACTCGGAATATCGCGCCCACCTAGAAAAGCCAACGGCAAGTTCTGTATTGGAAGAGCTTTTCTTTGTAATGAGAGCGTCTCAAGCAAGCGAGCACTGGGCATTCAAGAGCTGTGAATACACCGGCGGGCGTGAACTTCTTTGTGAGCTACAGGCAAGACCAGGTGCACGGGGCGCAGAACTTAATACGCTGTCAACGCTACTTGAGCGGGATGTAAACGCGACCCTCATGGGGGGTGCTGCGGTCGCAACCATCCAGTTGAGGATGAGGCCGAGGCAAGGCGACTATGTTATCCCCAACAGAGAAAGTGCGGTCACCGCTGTTAGAGACCGTATTACCGTTGCCTCGCGGCCAACGAGCATCGTGGTTCAGCAGCCGATTCAGGCATCAAATTGGAGCCGGCAGGCCATTACTTTGCAGTACCCGGAGACCGGGCTACATACGTTCATCCAACTGAGCAGCGCTACACGACAGATGCCAGCGCATTTGACTGCAGCACGAATTGAAAGCGAAGCAGGGCAGTACGAGATTGAAACGGTCGTGTCCGTCTTTGGAGCTAGATAAGAGAAACCACTATGGAAACCAAGATTGAGAAAAAGCAGATTGTACTGATCGCGATAGCGGTGGTTGTGGTAGCGGGGTACGCCTTCTATGAATTCTTTATCTACGATGACGGATTCAGCAACCCGGCCCCGGCAAGCACCAATCAGAAAGAGGAGTTTATACCTGCTCCAAAAGAGGCGTCATTAAATGAATATCGAGAAGCGACGGAAGATCCCGAGCTGATTGATCCGGGCGCCAGAAGCCAACTTGAAGATCTATATCATCAGCGTTTGGTAGCACAAATTCAGGCTGATATTGCCACCTTCAAAAAGACACAGGAGCAAGCCAAGATCGAAACCGCCAAAGGAAAGGCAGAAATTGAAGAAATGAAGGCCAGAACCGAACGAGAGCGGAAAATGGCTGATATTGAAGCCCGCCAAGCTCAGTACAGAGAAGAACGTCAGCAGCCAGCCCCTTCAATTGAGGTGCCCTCACGCACTGAGTCACCGGAACGGCCGGTGTCACGGCCGATAACGGGTCTGGACGAAATGATCGAGCGAAAGCTTGAGCAGGCGATTCCTAAGCCAGAGCAAAATGCGAGTGTACACCAGGTAACCGGGAGCGGTGCTCTGCTTACGGTTGACGGGGCGATGCGGCGGTTGGCCCTGGGGCAAAGTGCCGGTGGAGTCCGTCTCGTAAGTGCGGACCCGGCGGGAGGATCTGTCGTTGTACAGGGGGTCGCCTCTGGGGAGAGGGCTACATTGCTGCTTAACGACAATACGAGCCGTACGTTCGGCCGGCCCCGGCCTCTTAACGAACAGGCCCGTGATGGAGGAACCGAGGTAATGATGGAGGAGCCAACTCCCCCATAAGTCTGAAGAGCTGTTCAAGCGTCAATTACCAGCCACCAAGTGGAGCGGAGCCGTGAGCGCGTCTTACGAAAGCGTTACAGATAACGATGTACTGCGAGAGCAGGCGAAGCAGCTGAAAACAACGGCTGTTCTGACTATTACCGATCTTACCGAAGAGGAGCACGAGCGACTCGACGATAAGACGGTGGTTGAGTATCTGTCAGCGAATAATCTGGGTTGGATGATTCCGCTAAAGAATGGGGATGTGCTGTTCAACAATGCCAATAAGGGAGCGATGTACAAATCCCTTATTAAGCTGAACATGATTCTCCGCAGTGTAAACAGAGGTAAGAAGGCGGTACCGAGACCTGCGGCGGCTAGCGTAATTGAATTTCTTAGCGGCTCTACAGAGAGCCAGGAGAGCGGAAAGGCGGCAAAGCGGAAGAAGCGATCCGCGAACCTAAAGCTAGAAAATGAAGACACCCGAACGCCGGTTCAGAGACGATTAGATACGCTTGTTGCAGCGGCGCGTGAGAAGGGTGTAACTGATATCCACATTGAAACGGATGTGCACGCTAACCGAGCAGTAATCAAGTTCCGCATCGACAGTGATCTTATATCCCAGACCAGTGGGTTCCTAGTTTGGAAAGAAGCAGAAGCCAGAGAAATGGCGACCATGATTATTGACCACGAGGCACAAACAGGAACCGGTAGTGCGAAGTTGTCGTTTGATGAAAACAAACCCATCGATGGCTCATTTGAAGTCACTGTTGACGGTGTTAAGACCAAGTTGCGCTACTCCCATCAGCCCCAGTCGTCCCCACGGGGGCTTAGTATCGTGATGCGGCTTGTTACGGGGGATGATGAAGGGAAGATCCCAACATTCAAAGATCTTCATTATGAGCCGGATGAGATAGCGCTTCTGAAACGAGCTTTCAGGTTCCCGCACGGTATTGTTCTCTTTACGGGACCTACGGGGTCAGGTAAATCCTCGGCTATGGCTGCGGGCGTCGGTACGCTGCCACAGACACTTAAAGTTATGTCTTACGAAGATCCCGTGGAGGCGGACATGCCTAACGTGGTCCAGGTTCAGGTAGGCAGTCAAAAGGAGACCTCTTTTGCTGGATACGCTCGTACCGCACTTCGACAAGATCCCGATGTAATCATCTACGGGGAGATTCGAGACGAAGAGGTTGCTGAGTATTCTGGTCACCAGGCGAACACGGGTCACTTGGTTATTTCGACATTGCACACTAACTCAGCTCCCGAGGCGATTCCTCGTTTGGCGGATCTGGGGTTCGATTGGAATCAATTGGGGGGGCCGTCCCTGGTTCGAGCGATCACCGCACAGCGGTTGGTGCGAAAGCTTTGTCAGCACTGTGCTGTGCCGTTGAGCTCAATCGGAGAGGAGGGGTGGAGCAACGAAGACCTCTATCGAGTAAAGGATTACTTTGCCGAGCACTATGGTGAGAGAGCGGATGACATCCTCACAGTGAATCGAAGTCCTGATAATCGGTGCACCCATTGTGGTGGGGCAGGGGAGAAGGGACGACTGCCTATCGCGGAAATCATATTGCTAGATGAGGAAGGACGTCGGCATATCAAGAGTCAAGACCTTGACGGCTGGGTGAGGTACTTGAAAGAGCAAGGGTGGGAAAGTATGACCGATAAGGCAATACGTCGCATCCTAAGAGGAGAAGTGTGTCCAGTGTCCGTCGAGAAGTCTTTGGAGACCCCGTTCGGGATAAGGGCCGACAAGTTCAATTACTCCGAATTCAGGGAAAAGGTGGTTAAGATCCAACAGGAGCGTCGTCAGAAGACGCTGAACGTCCAAAGAACGCTAACGCAGCAGGGCGCGTAGATTCATGCAGGAGCTAATTTACAGCATTCAGGAGTTTGTCACGTCTTTGTATCAAGGCGTGCTACGTAGGCTTTCGTTCAATAGAAAGCGGCAGGCGGCCTTACTCAAGACCTTGGCAAAGCCAATGAAGGTCGGAAGACCGCCGGTAGAAATTGTTAAGCACCTTATCCAGTTTGGGGACAATCAACAAAAAGTAATAGCCAAGGACATGCTGCACAACCTGAGGTCAGGTGTACGACTAACCTCCGCGTTGGAGGGCTGGTATGACGAAGTGACTATTTCAGCTCTCAGAGCCGCTGAACAGTCGGGACAAAATACCTTCGTCGACGCCTTGGATTATCTAGGGGACAAACTCACCGAAGCGTCTAAAGCGAAAATGGCAATATTTGCGAAATGGTTGTATCCCGCTGTATTTGTCGTTGGCACTTCAGCATTGATACTGGGGCTGAACGACTTTATGGTCCCGACGATCCTTGCAATGAACAACGATCAACCACCCCCAAATGTTCAAAGCTTTATGGATGTAGCAGATTTCTATCTGTATAGGTTTCCGATTATCGCTGTGCTGTTCGTTGCTGGACTGGTCTATGCCCGTTGGTGGTTCGCAAACCATGTTGGACCAATCAGAGACACCATTGATCACATAAAACTCTTCTCAGGGTATCGATTATCAATTGGTGCAAACGTGGTAAGCACCTTCGCCCTTCTGAAACGGTTCGACATGAAGCCCTTACGGATCGTTCAGATGCTTGAAGAGACCGGAAGTCCATATCAGCAAAGTCATGTGTTCAACATGAAAGAAGCGCTTAAAGGCGGGCGCGAAGAGCAGCGAGAAGGGAACAAGGGTATTGTAAACGCCCTCGATATTGGTCTTCTCGATGACATTTATGTCTCGTTATTGAAGCTTTATGCCCAAGCCTCAGATGAATTTGTGGTCGAAGCTCTGGAGCTCGCATCGGAAGATATTCACCAAAGGGTAATGGAACGGCTAGGCTTTTTAGGAATGTGGGTAACACTCGCACTTTGGGCATGGATTGGCTTCAATGTTATCACTATCGTATCCCTGTTGATGGGAATTCAGTAAAACTCAGGAGAGCAGTACTTATGAAAACTATGAAATCTATCCCCGGCAAACAAAAGGGGTTTACGCTCGTAGAACTGATCGTCGTTCTGGTTATCGGGGCAGTGGTTATCCTGTTCGCTACCCAACAGATTAACCGTGCTCGATCATCATCAGCGGAAACGCAGCTTATCAACGAAGTCAGTGTTCTCCGAGTTGGGGCAAACAACTGGAAGGGCACCCGACCTAACTACTCTGGTGTGGCGTGTGACGATCTGGTCACTGATGAGTATGTTGAAGTCCCATGGACCAACTGTACAGGTGTGAACCCCCAGGGCGGTAACTACACCGTCGCCGCAAACAGTAGTAACAGTAGTGATTTGACCATCACCGCCACTGGACTAGGGGAGACGTTCTGTAACCGAGTGGCCCGTAGCCTTGAGCCGAACACTATTAGCGCGAGCTGTTCTGGTGGAACGCTTACAGCCAGCTTCCGGGGCTAATTGGTGCGCCGCGGATACCAGGCAGGATTTACGATGATTGAGCTGATTACCATATTGGTAATCGGCTCGGTCATTATGATGTTTGGAATATCCGCAGCGAGCACGATAGCTAAGAACGGAAATATTGAGAAAGCTAAAACGAATGTTGCGGTGATGATGCTGGCGGGCCAATCATTTTATGAGGCGTATTGCCAGATATTGCCCGTTTCAAATAGACCTTCCCCAACAACAGCAAGGCTTGTCAGCGACGAATTCCTTTCTGATTCAAGGTTCGCCCAGAACCCTTGGGGTAGTAATTTTACCGTGTCTATAGATTGGGGAACGACCAGCTCTCCGACGCTTATACATGTGACTGCCCAGATGAGCGGCGATCACTCCTCGGGGAAACTATTCAGAACATTAGAAGCTGACCAGGTGCTATCTGGAAACAGAGCCCGCTGGACAGAGACACCAGCTGTATTTGCTAGGAAAGGTGGGGAGAACCTAATGCGCCACCTACGGATGCACTTTGAGGATGACAGTGAGGTTTGCAGATGATGGGATTTAATCGTCAGCGCGGCTTTACCATGATCGAGCTGATGGCAGTGCTGACAATTGCGTCGATCGTCAGCATCATGGTAGCACGCCAGTTCCAGGCAAAAGCCGTAGACACGCAAGTTGACGCGATGGGTGAAAGGGCTGTGCAGGTGTCGGAGGCCGTTAAGTATTTCCGGCAAAACACCAGTGACTGGCCCAACAGCGTGAATGAGCTGGTGAGCGGTGGCTATCTCCGGGAGCACCCTGACCCAAATATGCCGCGTTATGTTGACCAGTTCACGTTGGCCAACATCGGAGGGAATCGGATCACAGTGCGGTATCAGACCGGTGATGTACGCTATGCTCGAAGGCTGGCGGGCCTTCTACCTGGTGGTAGCCGGTCAGGCACAGAGGTTAGGTATCAAGTCGACCGGCCAGGATTTGAAGCAAGTATTGCGGCTGTCACTGAGGAATTCTATCGGCTGGATGGGACGACACCCCTGGAAGGGAACATGGATGGTGGTGGACATGATGCCAATAACTTCAGAAATATCTCCGCTACTAATAATCTTTCGGCCGGCGGAAACATTTCGGCATCCGGAAATATTACAGCGTCTGGGAGCATGACGGCATCTAACAATATTACTGCGGGTAATTACATGACCGCACGAAGGTACAACGACAGCGATAATTCATCGTTCTATATGGACCCCTCGTCAACGTCCTATCTAAATACGTTGTCTGTTCAAAATAGGGTGTACGGCTCGTCGTTCTATGACATTAATAATGATTCGTATTATGTGAATCCGAGCTCTACTTCAAAGCTCGCCAATGACCTTACTGTGGAGGGAGATATTGTTGGCGACAGATTTGTTTCACGATCTAATGACTCATACTATCTAGCCCCAGAAGGGACATCACGGATTAGGACACTTTATGCCGCACAGATACGGGACATTGATAATTCCAACTATTTTGTTAACCCAAGCCTTTCAGGGCAGGCAGCTAGATTCAACGGCCATATAACGGCCCGTGGACTTAGTATCGAAGGGAGCGAAAGTGCAGGCGACTCCTGTTCTACCTACAATCGGGGAATTACCACTGATACGTCTGGGAATATAATGTATTGCGATGGTAGTTCCTGGCGATCGGTGGCAACAAGAAGTAATTTCGTTGGACGAAACAGCGGTATGATTGATGGAAATGATTACCAAGGTACAACAAGTAGTAGCCGAACGTGGTCCTTTACAACGAGCTCGTTGGGGCTTTCAGAGGAAGCATATGCTGTTCAGATATACGCTAGCTGCGGTGCCAAAGACCACCACAATATTAAATTCAATATTAGGTCCAGTGCGGGTGGTGGAACCCTAAGGCTAATTGATACCCAGGCTGCTGGTTCAGGGGATCAAATCAGGACCATGAACACGTTGATAGTTCCCGTGAATGGCGACAATAGTACGATCGAAATTATTAAACCCTCCGGGTCCCAGCCGTGCGAAGGGAATGGTCTTCATGTGAATATGATTGGTTACTTTGAGAATGTGTAGATCCCGGCGTAAGCTGGCGGTGTTAGTCAGGAGAAACGTGGCGTAATTAGAGGGGGTCCTGGATTGTGCCGATCAAACGTCCCCCAGGATGTACAATCGAATGAATAAAAAGGTGATTTTAATGATGCATCAGAAAGCGAAATTAAGCATGTTGGTAATTGGCGCATTTGTGTCGACATTGAGTGCAGCGAGTAATTTTAGTTATACAGAAGTCTCCGGGTACACAGGGAAATACTCTCTCGAAGTAGATCCGCAACTAGAGCCTTATGTAGCGGATACGGGTAAGAATCATCATATTAGTGTTTCCCATCAGGTCACAGACAATTTGGCGTTTCGTTTAAGTGGCGAATATAAAGACGGAACTAAATACCGGCTTGACAGGGCTGACCTTACAGAGACGAGAATCGAAGTCACCTCAGAGTTTCCTTTAGCAGTCAACAGCAAGGTTGATGTGGTCCCCTTTGCAGGCATGGCTCAGATCGATCAGGAACTTTGCTTGAATGACGAGTGCAGCTCTGCAGAGGATGAGGGTGCAGTTTATGGTGGTTTGGTCCGGACATGGTTCCCCTCCGGCGTGTTCAGCAACTATTTTGACTACTTTGAATTCAACGTCCGGTATTCCGACTACCAGATTCCAGGGGTAGAAAGCACGACCAGGTTCGGGCTCGGCGGTTGGTTCAACGACAACCATAGAGTAGAGGTACGAGCAGAGGATTCCGAGCAGGGCTACACCTATGTTGGTGGATACTCCTACACCTGGTAACCGAAGATGAAAACCAAGATAGTATTTTCAACCCTCCTTGGTGGGATAGCGTTGGTCATGGTGGCCCTGTTGGCCTACAAAAGCTATTCAGTGGTGAATGGGGATGTTTCTAAGCATCCCGATCTGCATTCCACTAAAAAGGCGTCGCAAGAGGCCTGGTATAAATAGTGCAGGAGGGGTGTCATTGGTTGTTTTTTTGTGATCGACGTTCCTTGTTGAGCTGATCCTGTAGCTCTTTCAGGTGAGCGGCCGTGGCTTGCGCTGCGGCCGTGAACGTCTCGATCTGACTCTGGACCTTCTCAGAGTTGGCAGACAGTTTCTCAGCGATCGACGCTTCCAGTTCAGCCTGCGCTGCCCGGGCGCCCTCAAGCGCCTCTTGCTGGCGACTGATGACTTCTTCGTTCTTCACCAGCTGGTTCTTGGTAAACCTGAGCTCAGCCTTTAACTCAGCGATTTCATTGGCCGCCAAGCGGTCTCTATCTTCCGCGCTCTTCAAAGAGGATTCTAAGGCTTCATTCCGGCTCTTGAGTCCTTGTAGCTCGCTGTTAGCTTTCTCTTCGGTTCGAGCCTGCGCTTCTCGCATCGAGTCGGCCTGATCTGCAAGGGCGGCGACCTTCTCTTTTTCCATTTCCCTTCGTTGAGCTTCCAGCGCGGCCGTCAGTTCGTGTTGGTGGTGTGAGGCGAGCTGTTCAAGTTTTGCTGCATGGGCCGATCGTTGGTGTTCGAGCTCTTCGCCGGCAAGCTCAAGCTCGGAGCTGGTGTTTGCCAGGTCACGCCTCATGTCGTCAAGATCTGCTTCCTGCTCCCTGGAGTGTTCCTCACTTGCGCGTAGCTGCCCCCGGAGCCTTTCTACTTCCTCCTGCGAATCAGCCAATGCACGGTCGCGATCTTCCAGGGCGTCACTGAGGTACGCCAACTCCTCACTGGTTTTCTGCATGAACTCTTTGGCGGCCAGCTCGGAACGGCCAACCTGCTTGTGCAGCAGCCGGTCCAGCGAATGAACAAGTGAGACAGTGGCCTCGGCGTCGAGGGCTTTATTGACGGTGATCACATCCTGGTGGGCTCGGTACATCTTAACCAGGCGCGCCACGGTGCCCAGTCCGCCGCCGGTTATGGCCAGGACATCTTCGTTGCGGAATTCGCCTTTTTCAGCGAGAAGTTTATCGCAGGCAGCAAACACGGCTTCTGGCGAGGCTTTGGTGCCGGCGCGGATCGGTGTGACTGTGCTGGCCATGGTCTCTCTCCCGGGCAGTGATTTCGGCGGTTTCGATGGGTTAATGGTAGTCGCCGTTTCTCGGAATATCAAATACAGAATACAGATAAATGTATTATTGCCCGCTTTCCGCGGTTTGCCGCTGGCATCCAGAACCCCCAAATCACTCGCGAGCCCGCATGAGACGGGCCTATAACGGGATTGTTGTCGTATCGGTGCAGCACGGTGGTCGGGCACGGTCAGTTGAAGGGAAGGGCTGAAAAATGAACGGAAGTGCTGGAGAAATTGAAGAGGGTCCGACGGTATCCTGGAAAAATCCGCCAAATCAACCCTAA
>TARA_R100000093_G_scaffold15713_2_pt1 | contig 12436 bp, 9 predicted proteins | sample TARA_R100000093 | Tara Oceans TARA_R100000093 (sample SAMEA2620053) | marine metagenome | biome: marine biome (ENVO:00000447); feature: mesopelagic zone (ENVO:00000213) & marine oxygen minimum zone (ENVO:01000065); material: "saline water (ENVO:00002010), including plankton... | reverse complement strand
CATCAGGACGGCGTTCTGCTCGTCCAGATAGAGGATGTTGCCCAGCGCGTCCTTCTGTTCGGCGAGCAGGTCGAGGCTCTTCACGTACGCGATCAGCGCGTTGCCGTCGCCTTCCGGCAGCGTGGTGTGCGGCGAGTAGGGCACCGCACGTAACAGCGCCTGATAGAGATCGAGAATCCGCGCCAGGGATTGCTGGTCCAGGGCCTGGCGGCTGGTGGAGAGCATCGCCAGCGCCACCAGGTTGACCGGATTGACCGCCGCCGCCTCGTTCAGGCGCTGGGCGATGCGCTCGGCCAGGCGATTGGTGGCGCCGTTCAGCCATTCGGGACGGTAGTCCGGCGCGTAGGTCTGCTGGCGCCAGCCAGGCTGCTCCTGGTCGAGGAATTCGTTGAGCTTGAGCGGTTCGCCGAAGTTGACCCAGACCTGGCCGAAGCGCTGCTTGAGCGCACCGATGACCTTGAAGATGTCGAAGATCGATTCCTTCTTCTTCGCCGCGCCGCGCAGTTCACCCAGGTAGGTGCGGCCTTCCAGCACGCGCTCGTAGCCGATGTAGACCGGCACGAACAGGATCGGCAGGCGTGACGAGCGCACGTAGCTGCGCAGGGTCAGGGCCAGCATGCCGGTCTTGGGTTGCAGCATGCGGCCGGTGCGCGAACGGCCGCCCTCGACGAAATACTCGACGGGGAAGCCGCGGGTGAACAGGTTGTGCAGGTATTCGTTGAACACCGAGGTGTACAGCGGGTTGCCCTTGAACGAGCGGCGCATGAAGAAGGCGCCACCGCGGCGCAGCAGGCTACCAATCACTGGCATGTTGAGGTTGATGCCGGCGGCGATGTGCGGCGGCGTCAGGCCGTTGCGGAACAGCAGGTAGGACAGCAGCAGGTAGTCGATATGGCTGCGATGGCAGGGGACGTAGATCACCTCGTAGCCGCGCACGGCTTCCTGTAGCGGCTCGATATGGTTGACGCGGATGCCGTCGTAGATCTTGTTCCAGAACCAGGACAGCACCACTTCGAGGAAGCGCACGGCGGTGTAGGCGTAGTCCGAGGCCACCTCGTTGCCGTAGCGCAGCGCCCTGGCTTCGGCCCGCTCGATGGAAATGTTCTCGCGCTCGGCCGCGTCGCGAATCGCCTGCCGTACCTGCGGTGCATGCACCAGGCCCTTGACCAGATTGCGCCGGTGCGACAGGTCGGGGCCGATCACGGCGGTCTTCTGGTTGCGGAAGTGCACGCGCAGCATGCGATGGACCATGCGCAGGGTGCGCTCGTGGCCCTTGTTCAGCGCGATCAGCTCGTTGAGCTGGATTGGTGCGGAGAACTGCACGCGGGTCTTGCGTCCTAGCACCAGGATGCTGAGCAGTTTGCGCAGGCGCCCGGTGACCGCCCAGCTGTCGGCGAACAGCAGCTTCCAGGCGCTGGTCTCGCGATTCGGCGACTGCCCCCAGAACACGCTGACCGGAATGATCTGCGCGTTTTCCACCGCGTTGTGCTCCAGTGCGCCGACCAGCCGGACCAGCGTTGGCGGCGCCACCAGACGCGTGCGTCGGCCAAACCAGCTCGTTGCCGGATTGAGAAAGAAGAACGCGGCCGGCTCGACGTGGTCGCCCACCGCCACATCGGCCACCGGGCGTGGTAACCCGGCCTTGCTGCACTCGACGTCCAGCACCGCGAGATCGCTCAGCGAGGGTTGCTGCAGCACGTAGAACACCGGCTTGCTGCGGTCCAGCTTGAGGGTGAAGGCAGACTGGTTGATGGTCTCCGAGCGCACCCAGAAGTACAGCACGCGGCGCAATACGGAGAAGATCAGACGGCGAAGGGGGGAGCGAGTCATACGGCAGATTCGGCTATGGAAGGGGCAATGCCCTCGAAGGCGGCAAGTGTGCCGCAAGCGGGGAGGGGGGGCAAAACTCTCTGCCGGCGAACCGCCAGCGATTGGCAGGGCTACTCGACGCCCGGATTCTCTGCGCAGACCTAACGCGGACACTGGAGTGTGAGGCGTAAATGGGGCGATAGGATGCGCTGTTTGAGGCTGCGCCTATCGTGCCGATAGGGAAATTCCATACGCGCCATTTCAGCCGCAGTCCGGGTAACTGGAAGCCGCTTGGTTGCTGCGCTGGCGCCGCTTTCAGCCTCGTTCCTGCAGCCCTGAAAACGCCGTCCTGGCCTTTTGTTCGTTCATGAGCTCGGTGCTAGGTTGTTTAAAGCGGCGCCTGATCGCGTCATCGACAACCGTGAGGAGCAGAACATGAACGAAGAGACTGGCGAAAAGACGGGTAGTGGTTGCCCATTCGGTCATGGCGCTGGTGCGCCCCGCAAACGCCCGGGCAATCGCGACTGGTGGCCTGAAGCACTGAGCCTCACGTCGCTCAACCAGCATTCGCCACGTTCCAATCCCTACGGTGGCGATTTCGACTATGCCGCGGAATTCAACTCCCTCGATCTCGACGCTGTGATTGCCGATCTTCACCAGGTGATGACCGATTCCCAGGACTGGTGGCCGGCGGATTTCGGCCATTACGGCGGGCTGTTCATTCGCCTGGCCTGGCACAGCGCCGGAACCTATCGGATCACCGATGGCCGCGGCGGCGCCGGTGGCGGTCAGCAGCGTTTCGCACCGCTCAACAGCTGGCCGGACAACGCCTCGCTGGACAAGGCGCGGCGCCTGCTCTGGCCGATCAAGCAGAAATACGGCCGTAAAATTTCCTGGGCGGACCTTTACGTGCTCACGGGCAACGTGGCGCTGGAATCCATGGGCTTCAAGACCTTTGGTTTCGCCGGCGGCCGTGCTGACACCTGGGAGCCGGAAGAACTCTTCTGGGGCCCCGAAGGCACCTGGCTAGGTGATGAGCGTTACAGCGGCGAGCGGCAGCTGCATCCGGGGCTGGGCGCCGTGCAGATGGGGTTGATCTACGTGAACCCGGAAGGCCCGAACGGCAATCCCGACCCCAAAGCCTCGGCCATCGATATCCGCGAAACCTTCGCCCGCATGGCGATGAACGACTATGAAACCGTGGCGCTGATCGCTGGCGGCCACACCTTTGGCAAAACCCACGGCGCGGGCGACCCCTCGCTGTTAGGGCCGGACCCGGAAGGCGCCGTCATCGAAGACCAGGGGCTGGGTTGGCGCAGCAGATTCCAGACCGGTGCGGGTGCCGATGCCATCACCTCCGGTCTCGAAGTCATCTGGAGCCAGACCCCGACGCAGTGGTCCAACTACTTCTTCGAGAACCTGTTCAACTTCGAATGGGAGCTGACCAAGAGCCCGGCCGGCGCGCATCAGTGGGAAGCCAAGGACGCACCGGAAATCATTCCAGACCCCTTCGACCCCAACAAAAAGCGCAAGCCGACCATGCTCACCTCGGACCTAGCGCTGCGTTTCGACCCGATCTACGAAAAAATCTCCCGCCACTTCTTGGAAAACCCGGACGAGTTCGCCGATGCCTTTGCCAAGGCGTGGTTCAAGCTGACGCACCGCGACATGGGTCCCATCGGCCGCTACCTCGGGCCACTGGTGCCGCAGGAAAAGCTGATCTGGCAGGACCCGATTCCCGAACGTGACCACCCGGTGATCGACGAGGCGGACATCGCCGCGCTGAAGCAGCAGCTGCTCGGTATGGGCTTTTCCGTGTCCGAGCTGGTGTCGGTAGCCTGGGCTTCGGCCGCCACCTATCGCGGATCGGACAAGCGCGGAGGCGCCAACGGTGCTCGTATCCGTTTCGCGCCGCAGAAGGATTGGGAGATCAACAACCCGGCCCTGCTGGATCGCGTGCTGCAGAAAATCGGCGAGATCCAGAACGCGTTCAACGCCTCGGCCAGCGGGGGCAAAAAGGTCTCCATGGCGGACCTGATCGTGCTCGCCGGCTGTGCCGCCATCGAGAAAGCGGCACAGGACGGCGGCGTGGCCATCACCGTGCCCTTCACGCCAGGGCGGATGGATGCGCTCGAAGAGTGGACCGATGAGCCCTCATTCGAAGCGCTGCGGCCGGTCGCCGATGGCTTCCGCAACTACTACCACGAGTCGCACTTCATGGCGCCCGAGGAAGCGCTGGTCGACAAGGCCCACCTGCTACGCCTGAGCGCACCGGAAATGACCGTGCTGGTCGGCGGCATGCGTGTGTTGGGCACCAACGCGGACGGCGGCAGGGAAGGCGTCTTCACCAAGCGCGTGGGCACGCTTTCGAACGACTTCTTCGTCAACCTGCTGAGCATGCAGAACGAGTGGGTCGCGACCGAGCACAAGAACCGCTTCCAGGGCCTCGACCGCAAGACCCGCCAGCCCACCTGGACCGCCACCCGCGTGGACCTCATCTTCGGCGCGCAATCGGAACTGCGTGCCCAGGCCGAGGTATACGGCATGGCCGACGGCAACGAGAAGTTCGTGCAGGACTTCGTCAAAGCCTGGGACAAGGTAATGAACGTGGACCGGCTCGATATCGGCAAGCCCGCCGATAATTTCAGCCAGAAGCTCTCAGCCTAGAGCTCGCGGCGGCGCCATCAGGCGCCGCCACGGGGCGGCTGCTGCTTTCGAGCCTGCCATCTGGTTCGGGCTCGGGAGCCGACATAGGCACCGACGAGAAAGACCAGGGAGCACAGCAGCACGAACACCAGCCCGACGGGGAGCAATGGCCCGGTCGGTAACCATCCGAGCAGATACAGAGTTTGCCCGGCCACACAGCCAACGTAGAGCGGCCACAAGGGTTTCGGCGCGATAGAGCCACACAAGCAGCCACCCAAGGCCAGCGCTGCGGTGTAATACAGGCCACCTGCATCCCAGGGCTCGACATGGCCGGTCATCGAAGGCGACAGGCCCCAGATCGCGGCACCGGCCAACGCGGCGATAAGGAACGAGCGCAACACGGGTTGCTTCATGCTCGGCCGGTCGGATGCAGCCGCCATGCCGCGGCGTTATTGTGCTTCGACCGTTGACCGCGTCGAGTACCAGGCGTGAATCAGCCCGGCCTGGTAGAACAGGACGGGGTCGGTGAAGCCGCCGGATTCGATGATGGCTGCGACCCGCTCGCGAGGCAGCACCGCCACATCGCGGGAGTAGGCTGCGCGCATCTGCTCCACACCGGCGGCCGGGATGCCAGCCGCGGTCATCATGTTCATCCAGGTTTCGAGCAGGGCCGTGTATTCGGCTGAGGCGGTATCCGATGCCAGGTCGGAGCTGGCCAGGCGTGCGCCCGGGCGAAGCCGGCTAGCGATGGCACGGAAAAACTCCGCACGGGCCCCTGGCTCCAGAATGAATTGCGACACGAGAAAGCACGTCGCGGCATCGAAGGCGTCCTGCTCGGGCAGCGATTGCAGATAGCCCTCATGAAACTGGCAGCGCTCGGCGTAGCCGCCCTCGATCGCCTTGTTGCGGCACACCTCGAGCATTGCACCGGAGGGCTCGACGGCGGTGAAGCTCCAGCGCGGGAAGCGCCTCGCCAGGTATGCGATTTCCTCGCCGGTGCCGGCACCGACGCACAGAATCCGGGCGTCGGCTGGAAGCTCGGCAAACACGGCTTCCAGAAGGAAATGCAGGCCGTCGCGAATCGGCGCGGTTCTCGCCCAGCGCTCGTCGTAGCTGGTTGCCTGCTGGTCGAAGATGGCCTTGATTTCATCGTTGCGCATGGCGGATTTCCCAGGAGGTTGTTCAGGATGGGCGCCTAGGCGCACCGTCCGGGTTGCTGCTGAGTTGCTTCAGTCCGCCGGCAGAATGCCTTTGGCTCGCAATGCGTTCAGGGCGATCTGCTGACGCAACGGCAGGTCCCTGACGGTTCGGGTGTCCAGGTTCAAGGCGAACAGCCAGGTATTCTCACCAGTCTCCACGTAGCCGATGTACCAGCCGGTGCCGGGCGTGCTGCGGGCGGCCCAGCCGGTCTTGGCGTAAAGACGATAGTCCTTGGCGGCTTCGGTGAGCATCACTGTCTTCAGGGTGTCGTAACTGCTGGTGCGGTACGGCAGGCTGCGCGCGGTCACGCGTTTGAGCAGCTCGATCTGTTGCTCGGCGCTGATGGTCAGCGAGCCATCCAGCCAGAACTCGGTACCGTTGAAGGGCTCGCTCAGCTGACCGTAATGCGCCTGGCGGATGTGTGGCGGATAGTCTGCAGCACCCACCCGCCGCGCCAGCCACTGATAGCACCAGACGCAACTGACCTGGAAGGCGCTCTTCAGCGTCTGGTCCCGGTTCCAGTCCTCGATCTCGTAACGGGTGTTGTCCCACGGGATGATCTCGTCGGCGCCGGCGATGGCGCCTTCCTCCAGCGCGATCAGCGTATTCAGGACCTTGAATGTGGAGGCGGCGGTGAACGGCTGCTTCGCGCGGGCTTCGTTGTGAACGTAGCGCTGGCCGGTTTCAGCCGATTCGATCACCAGTGTTCCGTCCACGCCAGCCTCGTCGAACAGCCGGGCGATATCGGCATCTTCCGCATGAGCGAAGCCGGAAAAGCCGAGGAACAGAAGCGCGAGGAACAGCTGAGGCATTGAAGAATATCCGTAGGGTGGGGATGAGGGTCCGGCTATGCGCGTGCCGTTCTAACAGGGTTTCCAGCGAAGTCCAGCCAATCGTGAATGAACGGTCATTCAGCTGCAGCCAACTGCGCCGCAAAGCGTTCGCGATCCAGTCGATACAGGCAGTGCCGGCGAAGCGGATGGCCGACGGGAACTCCTGGATGCTCGAACTCCTCCGTTTCACGCATGCCAAGGCGCTCCATCAGCGCACGTGAGCGCCGGTTCTCGATAGCGGTGAAGGACAGGATTTCGGAAAGATCGAGCGTGCCGAACCCTGTCTTTAGCGCGGCCCACGCCGCCTCGCTGGCCAATCCCTGGCCCCAGTAATCAGCCGCCAGGCGCCAACCTATTTCCACACACGGCGAGAACGGCAAGGTTGCCGACGGCGTATGCAGACCGACGAAGCCGATGAATGCGCCGCTGGCTTTCAGCTCGACGGCCCAGAATCCCCAGCCGCGCTCTTCGATCAGTGCCTGACAGCGGTCAGCCATCGCGTCGCTATCTACACGGCTGAGCAGGGCAGGGAAGTGCTGCATGACCCTGGGGTCCGCATTCATTCTGGCGAACGGTGCACGATCGGCTGGCGTCCATTGCCGCAGAAGCAGGCGCTTTGTCTGGAGGTCGCTCAGAACTGTCATCACAGGCCGTTCAATCCAGGGGTGTTCGCACCTTCCGCACGCTATCGGCGGCGTTCAGCAGATGCCTGGCGACCGCTTCATAGGCGGGCAAGGAAGTAGGGTCATTTGCCGCGTTGCTCGCCACTGGATGGCTGGCGAACCGTGCGATCACCATCTCCGCCAGCGGATCTACATAAAGCGCTTGTCCGTGGACCCCGCGGGCCATGAAAGCGCCATGCTCGTTATGGCTGACCCACCACATGTTGCGGTAGCTCCAGCCGGGTAGCAGTCGATAACCGGCTTTCGCAAAGTCGTCTCGATTTGCTCCACCACGGATATCTGCCACGACTTCCGGTGGCAGGATCTGAGTGCCGTTGTATCGACCTTCGTTACGCATCATTTCGCCAAAGCGCACAAGGTCGCGCAGGCTGGCATTCAGGCCGCCACCGGCAAACGGCGTACCGATGGAGTCTACCGACATGTAGGCATCCTGTTCCGCGCCCAATCGACTCCAGATGCGCTCCGACAACAGCTGTGCGACGTTCTGGCCGCTCACTCGCGCAATTACCCAGCCGAGAGCGTCGGAATTTGCGGTGCGGTAATTGAAGGCCTCGCCATGGCGACCTTGCGGTTTGACCGTTTGCAGAAACTCGTAATAGGTCCGTGGCCCCTGGTAATCAGCGGGTTTCGGCAGCGGATTGCCGGCGGCGGCGTGCGCCCATACTTCGGCCTTGGGGTCCGCATAATCCTCGCTGAAGTGAATGCCGGTGGTCATATCCATCAGCTGACGTACGCTGGCATCGCCAAAACCCGACGCTGCCAGCTCGGGAACGTAATCAGCGACCAGACGTTCGGGATCCAGCTTTTCTTCGGCCACAAGAAGCGCCGCCAATGTACCGGTGAAGGTTTTCGTAATCGACATGGCAGCATGCTGTCCTTCCGGCTTCAATACGCCGAAATAGCGCTCGTACACCAGTTTCCCTCGGTGAAGGATGATGATGCCGTCGGTGTAATTGGCTTGCAGCGATTGCTGCCAGGTCATTGGCTCGCCCCCACCAAGAGGGACGAATGTCAGCGCATCGATCTCGTTGCTTGGCTGGTGCTCGAGTAGTGAAGACTCACCTAGGCCGCGTGAGACATTGACGGTAGGCATCAGCTGTCGAAAGTTGACGACGCTCCAGCGCATCTGCGGGAAGCGAAAATAACTGCCATCCTCGAAGCGCAGGATTCGATCAGCCGGTGGCGGCGAGCCAACCATCCATCCCATTGTCGCTGGATCACTGGTTTGTGCGTCTGGAAACTCCGCAGGCTCACTGGCGTACGCTGAGCACGCCATGGCGCCAAACAAACAGCAGAGATGTACTTTCGCTAGCTCTCTGGACCTGCGTAGTTTCATGGTTTGTCCTTGCTAATGGCTTGGCGTTTCGCGGCATGCCGGCTTGGAAGTCTCACAATCTCTGCCGGCATTTTGGGCGTCTGCGATCCGTGCGGCATGGCCTTATAGCGAATTGCGCGCAGAGCGGTGATGACCAGCGTAGTCCTCTCAGTCTAGGGACTGGTTGCATTCGTCGGGTTGCTGTTCTTATAGTGCCGCCGGCATTTTTGCAGGACCTGGCTCGGGTCGCGCGGCGGCACGCCAGGGCCTTTGGTGCACTGGTGAGAGTCCATGATCGAAATAAGCAACCTGACCAAGCGTTTTGCCCAGCACACCGCGGTCGACGACCTGTCATTCCAGGTCCAGCGCGGCGAGGTGCTGGGATTTCTCGGCCCGAATGGTGCCGGCAAGTCCACCACTATGAAGATGCTGACCGGCTTTCTCGCGCCGACGTCGGGCACGGCGAGCATCCTCGGCCACGACATTCGCACCCAGACCCTGCAGGCCCAGCGGCAGATCGGTTATCTGCCCGAAGGCGCGCCCTGCTACGGCGACATGACGGTGCGCGGTTTTCTCGAGTTCATCGCTGAAGTCCGCGGCTTCCGTGGTGCGGACAAGCGCCAGCGGGTCGAAGCCGCGGTCGACCAGGTGGAGCTGGAGAACGTGCTGCGGCAGTCCATCGAGACGCTGTCCAAGGGCTTCAAGCGTCGCGTCGGCCTGGCCCAGGCGATCCTGCACGATCCGCAGGTGCTGATCCTCGACGAGCCCACCGATGGCCTCGACCCGAACCAGAAACACCAGGTACGTCAGCTGATCCAGGGGCTGGCGCAGGACAAGATTGTCATCATCTCCACGCATATCCTCGAAGAGGTCAGTGCGGTCTGCACCCGCGCGGTGGTCATCGCCCAGGGCCGACTGGTTGCCGACAGCACGCCGCTGGAGCTGGAGAGCCGGTCGAAATATCACCAGGCCGTCACGCTGGTCAGCGACGGTCCGATGGACGACGTTGCCCTGGCCGCGTTGCCCGGCGTGGCCGGTGTCGAATTCAACGAGCCCGAGCACAGCCTGACGTTGCTGGCGCAGCCGGGGCAGGTGATTTTCCCGCAGGTCAGTGCGCTGATCGCCCAGCATGGCTGGGTGGTGAAGGAGCTGGACGTGGAACGCGGCCGGTTGGATGAGGTGTTCCGTAACCTGACTCGCGGGGAGTCGCTATGACCCAGTTGCCGGTTATCTTCAAGCGCGAGCTGGGCAGCTATTTCGCCACGCCGCTGGCCTACGTGTTCATTGTGATCTTCCTGGTGCTCTCCGGGGTGTTCACCTTCTACCTGGGCGGTTTCTACGAGCGCGGCCAGGCCGACCTCACGCCGTTCTTCAGCTTCCATACCTGGCTGTACCTGTTCCTGGTGCCGGCGATCGCCATGCGCCTGTGGGCGGAGGAGCGCAAGTCCGGCTCGATCGAGCTCTTGATGACGCTGCCGATCACCCGCTTCGAGGCGGTTACCGGCAAGTTCCTCGCCGCCTGGGTATTCGCTGGCATCGCGCTGCTGCTGACCTTCCCGATGGTCATCACCGTCAATTACCTGGGCGAGCCGGACAACGGTGTGATCGTCGCTGGTTATTTCGGCAGCTGGCTGCTGGCGGGTGCGTTTCTGGCGATCGGCTCGTGCATGTCGGCGCTGGCGAAGAACCAGGTGATCGCCTTCATCCTCGCGGTGGCGGTGTGTTTCCTGTTCATCGTCAGCGGCCTGCCGATGGTGCTGGATGCCTTCGCCTGGGCGCCGCAGTGGCTGATCGATGCGGTGGCTTCGCTGAGCTTCCTGATCCGTTTCGATTCCATCAGCAAGGGTGTGATCGACCTGCGTGACCTGCTGTATTTCGTCACGCTGATCGTCGCCTGGCTGGCTGCCACTGCCGTGGTCGTCGATCTGAAGAAAGCCGCCTGAGGGAACAGACATGAAACGAATCATCTATTCCGGTGCCGGGCTGCTGCTGATCGCACTGGCATTTCTGCTGTTCAACGGCGTGTCCGGCATGCTGTTCACCAATGCGCGGCTCGACCTGACCGAGCAGAAGCTCTACACCATTTCCGAGGGCACCGAGCGCATTCTTGACGGCCTGAAGGAACCGATCGAACTGCACTTCTTCTACTCGGACGAGACCTCCAAGGAGCTGGTGGCGCTGCGCAACTACGCACGTCGCGTCGAGGAGATGCTCAAGGCCTACGAGCGGGCCTCCGCTGGCAAGCTCAAGCTGCATGTGATCGACCCGCAGCCGTTCTCCGAAGAGGAGGACCGTGCCGCCGAGTTCGGCCTGCAGGCGGTGCCGCTCAACCAGGGCGGTGACAAGATCTACTTCGGCCTCGCCGGCACCAATGCCGAGGGCAGCACGCAGATCATTCCGTTCTTCCCGCTGGATCAGGAAGAGTTTCTCGAGTACGAGATCAGCCGCCTGGTGCAGGGCCTGGCTAGTGGCGAGCTGCCGGTGGTCGGCGTGCTGTCAGGGTTGCAGCTGACCGGCGGTTTCGACATGCGGACTCAGCAGGCGACGCCGCCGTGGATGGTGCTGGAGGAAGTCCGCCAGCTGTTCCATATCGAAAGCCTGCGCCGCGATGTGGACATGATCCCGACCAACGTCTCGGTGTTGCTGCTGATTCACCCGAAGGATCTGCCCGAGCAGACGCTGTACGCCATCGACCAGTTCGTCCTGCGTGGCGGCAAGCTGCTGGTATTCGTCGATCCGCACAGCGAGGCCGATCCGGGCATGGGCATCGGTCCAGGAGAATTCGGCGAGGAGCGTGCGTCCGACCTCGAGCCACTGTTCAAGGCCTGGGGCGTGCGCATGGTGCCGCAACAGGCGCTGGTCGATGCAGCCTACGCGATGTCGGTTGGCGTCGGTGCGGAGCGCCGTCCGGTGCGTCACGCAGGCTGGTTGAGCCTGCCGCGCAACGCGCTGGATCAGGATGACGTGACCACCGCCGCGCTGGAAAACATCACCATCGCCAGTGCCGGCATTCTGGAGCCGCTGGAGGACGCGACGACGCGCTTCACGCCGCTGTTCGGCAGTTCCGACTACGCCATGCCGGTGGAGGCCGAGCGCTTCGCCACGCTGGACAACCCGGAAACCCTGCTGCTTGGCCTCGAGCCGACCGGCGAGCGCTACACCCTGGCGGCGCGCATCCAGGGGCCGGCGAAAACTGCCTTTCCGGACGGCATCGAAGGCCGTGAAGAGGGCATCAAGGAAAGCCAGAACATCAACGTGATCGCCGTCGCCGATACCGATCTGCTGAGTGATCGCATGTGGGTGCAGGTGCAGGACTTCTTCGGCCAGCGCGTTCCGCAGCCGTGGGCGGACAACGGCGCGTTCGTGATCAATGCGCTGGACAACCTTTCCGGCACCGATGCGCTGATCAGCGTGCGTTCGCGTGGTCGCTTCACCCGTCCGTTCGTGATGGTAGAAACCTTGCAGCGCGAGGCCGAAGATCGTTTCCGCGAGAAGGAAGAAGTGCTGCAGCAGCGCCTGGCTGATACCGAGCAGCAACTGGCCGAGCTGCAGAGTCCGGACCCGGAGCAGGCGCTGGAGCTGACGGCTGAGCAGGAGCAGGCGTTGCGTCAGTTCCAGCAGGAGAAGGTGCGTATCCGCAAGGAGTTGCGTGAGGTGCGCTACCAGCTCAATGCCGATATCGAAGCGCTGGGGCGTACGCTGAAGTTCGCCAACATCGCTCTGGTGCCCTTGCTGCTGACCCTGGGCGTGCTCGCCTTGTGGCTATGGCGCCGCCGCCGGAGCGCCTGAACAGAGCACCCGTTCCGGCATTGGCCGGGGCGGGTGAGGGTGTCAAATCCGCAGCGGAAAAAAGAGGCTGACAGCGAAAATCGTTGTTTTATACTCCGGCAACGGTCGCGTTCGAGTCGCATTTGCGCCGGAGCCGAATGCACGAAGGCCTGACCGTCGAC
>TARA_R100000093_G_scaffold28462_2_pt1 | contig 13711 bp, 13 predicted proteins | sample TARA_R100000093 | Tara Oceans TARA_R100000093 (sample SAMEA2620053) | marine metagenome | biome: marine biome (ENVO:00000447); feature: mesopelagic zone (ENVO:00000213) & marine oxygen minimum zone (ENVO:01000065); material: "saline water (ENVO:00002010), including plankton... | reverse complement strand
TAAAGCCCTCAAGGAACTGGATAAGAAATGAACCACGTTAGATACTTGGATGCTGCTCTTGAACGGATACGCATTCTGGACGCAAAAGAGATTTATCAACTTTATTATCCCAATAGGACCGCTGAGACGCCTAGCGCCTCAACGGTCCTTGGGGGCGGCGGCGTGGAAAGCCAAGTAGACACGCGAGCTTACGCCCAAGCAGATGATGTACCCGCCATATGGGCTAGGCGGGATAAAACAGGTGATTACACTTTAGCATCTAGTCGGAGTAGCGCCCGGCCCGCCCCTACCAATCCCTCTTTCGCTGCATCGGAGGAAGAAGAATGACCAAAAAGAAAAAGCAACTGTGGCTTCGGCGGCAGCGCGATCTTTCATCTAATTGGATTGAACTTTACGAAAGCATAGAAAAGCCGGAACGGAACCACTTAGAGGAGATCAGGAGACACCCAGATAATATGCTCAAAATGTTCTGCCCCCACGTTTTTAAGCGCGTCACCGGCGTCAGCCTCAAGCCCGGCGAGGTCAGAAAGGTTAAAAGCATCAAGATTGAGTTGGGGGAAGAATGAGGGGATGTGTGGGGTATGAGCATATGAGCGAAGCGCAACTTGCCGCACTCAACCTCGACTTCTCGAAAGCCGCGACGGTCTGGAATTTTCTCAAGTCCGATGCCTTTGTCCGAGGCCTGGTCGGGCCGGTCGGCTCGGGGAAGTCGTATGCGTCTGCCGCTGAGATCATGCTTCGGGCCGTCAGGCAGAAGCCGTCGCCGAAGGACGGCATTAGATATTCGAGGTTCGCGATTGTGCGGAACAGCTATCCGATGCTTCGGACGACGACCTTGAAAACCTGGGCCGAGTTGTTCCCCGAGAACGTGTTTGGTCGGATGCACTGGTCGCCGCCGATCACGCACCATATAAAATTGCCGACGCGAGGTAAGGCGCACGGCATCGACTGCGAGGTGATCTTTCTTGCCCTCGACCAGCCGAAGGATGTGAGAAAACTTCTGTCCCTGGAATTGACCGGCGCCTGGATCAACGAGGCGAGGGAGCTGCCGAAGGCGATCGTCGATGGCCTGACCCATCGCGTCGGACGGTATCCGGTGAAGTCGGACGGGGGGCCGACCTGGCGCGGCATCTGGATGGATACCAATCCGATGGACGACGATCATTGGTGGTTCAAACTGGCGGAGCGTGGCGAAGCGCCGGGCGGCAAGTTCCCGTGGAAGTTCTTCCGCCAGCCGCCTGGCGTCTACGAGGTTGCGGAGGCCGATCTGCCGAGCGATCCCGAAAGCAACGGGTTTGTCTTGAGCGCCAGCAAATGGTGGCAAGTAAACGGAGGCGCCGAGAACCTCGACAACCTCCCGACCGGCTATTATGAGCAGCTTGTCGGCGGCAAGCGGCTCGATTGGATCAGGTGCTACGCGAAGGGTGAGTACACCTACGTTGTCGAGGGCAAGGCGATCACGCCAGAATATGACGACGACCTGATGAGCGTCGAGAATCTCAAATACAATCCCGAGCTACCGCTGCACATCGGCATCGATTTCGGCCTGACGCCGGCGGCGGTATTCGGGCAGCGCGCCCAGGCCGGCCAGTGGAAGGTCTTGCATGAGCTGGTGACCTTCGATATGGGCCTCGAGCGGTTTGGCAACCTTCTGCTGCCCGAGATCGAGACGGTCTTCCCGAATGCTAACGTGATGATCTGGGGCGATCCCGCCGGCGTCCAGCGAGATCAGATATACGAGGTTACGGCCTTCGATCATCTGAAGACCCTCGGCCTCACTGCCAGGCCGGCCTTCACCAACGACTGGAAAACCCGCCGCGAAGCGATGGCGGCGCCAATGATCCGCTTCATCGACAAGCAGCCAGGCCTCCTGGTCGATAAGAAATGCTTGAGAACTCGAAAGGCTCTCGCCGGCGGATATCACTTCTCGAGAGTTGCAATGGGCGCCGGCCAGGAGAGGTTCCGAGATGTGCCAAACAAAAATGAGCATTCTCACGTCGGCGATGCCTATGGCTACCTGGTACTCGGCGGCGGCGAGCACCGCCACATGACCAGGCGATCAAGCGCCGGTGTCAGCCAGGGCGTCGCAACAATGGACTTCGATGTTTTCGGATGATCTTCGATGACATCACCGAGCTGAACGCCGCCGTCAAACTCGATGGTCTTCATCGCGCCCTGGTGCGCTTCGAGGTTGACCATATGGTGCGAATGAACCTCAACGAGTACGACCAGGCCTATCTAGAGGCGCTGCCTGATTGGTACGGGATGCTCGAGGGGATGTCTAAGCTCGGCTACGCTTTTACCGGCGTCCTCGATGGCAGACCAATGTGCTGCTTCGGCGTGATGAAGATGTGGCCTGGAGTCGCCGAGATGTGGCTGGTTCCAGACGTTGATCTTTCGCTGGTGGCTCGATCGTTTCACCGAGCGGCGAAGAAGTTTGCGGACATATGTATGTCGGACCTCCACTTGTTTCGCCTCCAGGTCACGGTAAATACACTAAATGTACCCGCTGACAAGTGGATCAAGACACTATATTTTGTGGAAGAAGGTGTTCTACGGCAATTCGGGCCTGATGGCTCGAGCCACAAAATGTATTCACGACTGCGGGAGACACAAGATGTGGCCCCAGATCAAGGACATTAACCTTCTGCTTCTCGCCGACAGGCTCCTCTAATGGCAGGTCTCTTTTCCAGCCCACAGGCAGCGACACCTCCAGGCCCCGATCCCGAGCTGCTCCGACGGCAGCAAGAACAGGAGGATCGCCTCAACCGGCAAGAGCGCCAGAAGCAAGCCGAAATCTCCGCCAGACGCCGAGCTCGATCAGGCTCTGGCACCAGGCAACTCATTTTTCAAACCCGCACCGATCCCGCTCTTGGGGTGCCTACTAATACTACCCTTGGGCCTGGGGTGCGAAATCCTGACAGGGAGAACCAATGATATGGGTGGATTATTTTCTTCGCCTTCGCCGCCGCCGGCTCCGCCGCCGACACCAATTCCCGAGCCCGAGCCGAGGCCGGTTAGTCGAGAGGCCGAAGAACGCGCCGCCGCATCGAGAGCTCGCCGGCTGGCAGCTCGGCCCCTGATCTCTGGTACGCCTCTCGGTGTTCAATCTGGTGGCCTGTCCACGACACTCGGTCCCACATGATGGCCCTCCAGAGGAGCCCCAAGAAGCGAGATAAGTAATGCCCGGCCTGACCGGCGAGCAGCTCCGCAAGCGATCCGACGCCGCCTGGAACCGGAAGGAACCCTGGCGCAACCTCTATGACGAGGCCTATGAGTTCGCCCTCCCCCAACGAAATTTGTACGACGGGAGCTGGGAGGCCGGCGTTACCGGCCACAACAAAGGGCTGCGAGTTTTCGATAGCACTGCCGTCCACGCCGCCCAGCGGTTTGCCAACCGTATGCAGTCAGGCCTCTTCCCCGCTGACAAGAAATGGATGGACTTGCAGCCTGGCACCGACATCCCCGAGGAAAGCTCCGCCGAAGTGCGGCAGGGCCTCCAGCTCTTCACCGATAAATTCTTCGCACTACTTCGCCAGACCAACTTCGACCTGACGATGGGTGAATTCATCCTCGACCTTTGCGTCGGCACCGCCGCCATGATGGTGCAGCGAGGCGACGATGAGCAGAAGATTAAGTTCACTGCCGTGCCGTCCTTCCTGATCGCCTTCGAGGAAGGCCCCAACGGAAATGCCCAAAACGTATTTCGCAAGATCAAGATGCCGGTCGAGAATATCAAGCGTACCTGGCCCGACGCCGTCCTTTCCCAGGACTTGGAAGACCTCCTCAAGGAAAAGCCGACCAACGAAGTTAATCTCAAGGAAGCGACGATCTTCGATGTCGCCGACCAGAAGTGGTACTACTACATCTGGCGCCAGATGACCGACACCCAGAGCGAGAACATCGTCGATCGCCAGATCAAGCGCAGTCCCTGGATTATCAGCAGATTTTCTAAAATCGCCGGTGAAATTATGGGCCGAGGCCCCTTGCTCAGTGCTCTCGCGGATATAAAAACTTTGAATAAGGCGATTGAGTTGCTGCTCAAAAACGCCTCAATTAATATCGCCGGCGTCTACACCGCCATCGACGACGGTGTCCTCAATCCCCAGACCATCAGGATCGTGCCTGGTGCAGTCATCCCAGTGGCGCGGAATGGTGGACCGCAAGGCCCCTCCCTCCAGCCACTTCCGAGGTCTGGGGACTTACAACTTTCGCAACTGGTGATCAACGATCTCCGTATGCAGATTAAAAAAACCCTGCTTGATGATAGCCTCCCCCCTGACAATATGTCAGCTCGCAGTGCTACAGAGATCGTTGAGCGGATGCGTGAATTGGCGACCAACCTGGGGTCTGCCTTTGGCCGGCTAATCACAGAAACGATGGTCCCTCTCGTGCGTCTAGTTTTAGATGAGATGGGAGATCAGAAGATCATCGACTTGCCGCTCAGGATTGACGGCCTCGAGGTGCAGATCATTCCCGTCTCGCCGCTTGCCCAGGCCCAGAATCTCGATGAGGTTCAGAACGTCCTCCAGTGGTTGGGTGTCGCGTCGCAGCTCGGGCCGGTCGGCATGGCGACTGCTAACATGGAAGCAATCTCGGACTGGGTGGCTGATCAGCTCGGTGTCGATATAGGCCTCCGCACTACGCCAGAGGAACGCCAGGCAGCGGTCGAACAGCTCCAGGCGTCTATCCAAGCACAACAAGGGCAGCAAGCGCCGCCGGTTGATCCCGGCGCACCGCCGCCGGGAGCACCTGTCTAATGGCGGATGATAATGTAGTCTCGATCGCGACTCCCGGCTGGGACGGCGTCAACGCCGAGCCGCCGACGCCGCCCGAATATGAGGCGACCGAGCAAGCCGAGATGGACAAAGCGATCGCCAGAATGTTCAGCTCCAAGGACGGCAAGAAGGTTCTCGATTTCCTCGAGAAGAGCTTCTTGCACCAGCCCACCTGGGCGCCTGGCTTCACGACTGACTACGGCTTTTTTCGAGAGGGTCAAAATACTCTCATAAGAGAGTTGAAGGCCAGGATGAAACGAGCGAAGGAGAGAAAGTAATGGCTAAGAAAACGACGAAGAAGAAATCAAGTAAGGTCAGCTCGCGACGGCGAGGTATGTTCGTTAAGGCTACTATGCCAAGAAAATATGTTCCAAGTAAATCACGGAAAAAAGAGGAGTAATACTTAATGCCTGAACAAGCAATGCCCGACAACCAGGCGCCGACTAGCTTGGCCGGGGAAGCGACGGCTGCGAAAGCTGCCGACAAGGCCGAGGAGAATATCCGCGAAGATGAGACGACGGTCGAGCACCGTGCTGATCCGCCGCCCGACGTTGACAAGGTCGATCTCAGGAAGGACACCGGCGATCTCGAGCCGGCGGATCGGCCCGACCACATCCCCGAAAAATTCTGGAAGGACGGCGAGATCGATACCGAGGGCCTGGCAAAATCCTACACCGAGCTCGAGGGCAAGTTCCGATCGGGAAAGCATAAGGCGCCAAAGAACGGCGAATATGACGCCACGTTTATGGACGGCAAGGTCGAGGAGGACGATGAGATGCTCCAGGCCTTCAACAAGCTCGCCCTTGATAAGGGATTCTCCCAACAGGACTATGAAGACCTAGTCGGCCTGGTGATGCAAAACCGATCTGATGTTGCCCAGGAGGCGACCTTCAACCTCGATGCCGAGAAGAAGGTGCTCGGACCCCAAGCCGACGCCATCATCGAGAGCCAGGTCGAGTGGGCTGACAAGATGCTTGAGGCCGGCTACCTCTCAAAGGACGACCGGGAAGAGTTTAACATCATGGCCGGCACTGCCGCCGGCGTCAGGGTGTTTATGAACCTTCGCCGGTTCTATAACGACACCCAGACGATCCCGACCAACATCCCCGATGAGGCGGCGCCACTGCCGAGCAAGGAAGAGCTTCAGCAGATGGTCGGCACCGAGGAATACCACAAGAACCCAGCCGAGAGAGCTCGCGTCGAGAAGCTATTCGCCCTGGTTTACGGCACTGACCCCGACAACCACGTTAGGTTCTAACTACAATATATTGGGCGATGTGGGTTGACGGCGCCCAATATATGCCATACAGGAAATATTGACTGATAACCCGTCTCTGATGGGCCGGTCTGGTAGCGGGGAAATCCCGTAGTGAAACGGGAGGCTTTCTCCCGAGCCACAGCCAGGCATCGCCTGATAACTGTAGCGTCTTGTCGCAAACAGAAAAGGAGATAGCCCGATGGCTGTCAGTCTTTCTACAAACTTTGTGACATTGTTTGATGCCGAGGTGAAACAGGCATACCAGGCGCAGCAGCAGCTTGCCGGAACTTGCCGTACTCGCACCGGCGTCGTGGGCTCTACCGTCACGTTTCCCCTGATCGGGAAGGGCGTCGCGGGTATCCGCATTCCCCAAACGGATGTGACCCCGCTCAACATTGCTCACACCAATGTCTCTGCGACATTGGCCGACTATGCCGCTCCAGAATACACTGATATTTTCGACCAGACCCATGTCAACTACGAAGAGCGCCAAGAACTGGTGCAGGTCGTGGCTGGCGCGATTGGTCGGAGAGCTGATCAGATTAAGCTGGACGCTATGGTCGCGGCTACCCCGACCGCCACTGTCTCCAACGACATCGGTGGAACGGATAGCAACCTCAACGTCGCGAAAATTCGCGAAGCGAAACGCCAACTGGACGCCAACAATGTCCCTGCCGGTGATCGCTTCTTCCTGATGTCAGCCGATGGGCTGGCGAATCTCTTGTCCGAAACAGAGATTTCTTCGAGCGACTTCAACACAGTCCGCAGCTTAGTAAATGGTTCGGTAGATTCCTTCTTGGGATTTAAATTTATTATGATGGGCGATCGTGATGAAGGTGGGCTGAGTATCGACGGCTCTTCTGATCGGACGGCCTTCGCTTGGCACAAGGATGCGATGGGCTACGCCGAATCAATGGCGCAATCCACCGAGATCAACTACGTCGCCGAGAAGACCTCCTGGCTTGTTACCGGGAAGCTCTCCGCCGGCTCCGTTGCGATCGATCCCGAAGGCCTTGTTGAAATCACCACAAGGGAGTAACTGTCATGGCACTGAATCTTGAAAATCTCTCGTTGATTGGTGGCGGCTCGAAGGCGGGTAACGCTCCGCAAATGTGGAGTTATGTTTCGGAGGATACTCCCGCGACCATCGATAGCTCTGGCTATTTCGACAATGGGACAACGACCAACACCGGACTCCGAGATTTGATGAATGTCGGCGATCTGATTTACATTCACGGCACATCCGCTGGTACGGCGGTCTTTGGTCATCATATTGTTCTCTCGAATGCTTCGGGGGTCATCGATGTAGCCGACGCTGATGCAATCGGCGCGTCCGATACCGATTAAATCTTGTTTGGATAAGGGGGGGCCTCTCGGCTCCCCCTACTCCTCTGGAGAAACCATTCATGGCGATTCACAAGTTATTCGCGGCAGTTACCGCAGACGGCAATAGCACCAACGAAGTCACGCCTGACATCCAAGGCGCAGACGATGACGAGATGCGGGAAGTTACTTTATATGGAGAAGGAACCTGGGGCAGTGGCACGATGGCCCTGCAAGCCTCGCCTGACGATGGAGCAACGTGGGTAAACATCGCCACTTTGACGGCTAATGGAGCATCCCATGTTCAAGTGGTTTCTCACGTTCTACGTCTCAAACTCACAGGATCATCTGGCGCAACCTTGGACGGCTGGATTGCCGTCGGTGCGCCGTCAACTGAAGCCGCCGCATAAGGAAACATATTATGGCACGAGAACTTTCGACACATAGAATTTCAGAAATCGACGAGGTTGCTGGCCCTATTCTCGCCGCCGACAGCATCGTCTACGGCAAGAACCAAGAAGCCCAGCGACTTGCGGCATCGGATTTCGAGACGCCTCGCTACCGCTTCCAGTTGTTCGACGACTTCCTCGATGCGGCGATTGATACGACAAACAACTGGATCGTGTTTGCTGGCTCTGATGGCGACGCGACCGCCGCCGCGACCGTAACCGCTCCCGAAGGTAAAGTTGACATGGGTTCTGGTGGTGCTGGCGGGGCCAATGACGGCTCTGTCTTGAGCCTGATCCTTCTGGCGAAGGGTTCGCTGGTGAGCCTGGGCAAGACCGTCTTCGAGTGCCGTGTCTCCTTTGATCAGATCACCGGCACAAGCTGGAATTTCGGGCTGTCGGATACTCTGGCCGAGTCCACCGAGCGTAGCCTGTACAAAGTCAATAGCGGCACAATATCCGATGGTGGCCTGTCGTTGACCAATGCGGTCTGCTTCGCCTTCTCCACAGACGCGACAGCGACGACGACATGGCAGTTCTGCTCCGAAAACGCTGGCACGATTGGCAATTCAGCCGCCGAAGATGCACATTCCGCTGGCCCGACCGCAGACACTTATCAGGTGTTACGCATCGAGGTCGATGCGACAGGCGATGCACGTTTTTACATCGACGGCGCACTGGTCAAAAGTGAAACCACGGCGGTCGCGACGACCTCGTTGCTGATCCCGTTCATCGGGGGCAATAGTGCGGACGATGCTGACGTAGCAACGGATGTCAGCGTTGACTACATTTACTTCTCAGGCGCGAGGCCGACCAGCAACGCATAACCAAGGAGCGGTGACATGGCGGCTGGTGATACAGATGTTAAGATTTGTTCCCATGCATTAATTCTCCTCGGTGAGGCCGAGATTGTATCGTTCACTGATGGGACGGTGAGGGCCGGCATCTGCGAGGCCCTTTACCCTCAAGTGAGGGATATGGCGTTGGCGATGTACCGATGGGCCTTCGCACTCAAGAAGGTGCAGCTCCAAGAGAGCGTCGGCGATCCTGTCAACGAGTTTACAAACAGTTTTCCAATGCCGTCCGACAGCCTTACCGGCGTTCCGGGGGCGGTGTTCAACTCAACGGCGATCGGCATCTCGCCGATCACTGCCGGCTGGGAAATTCTTGGCGACGACCTGATTACCGATCAGACGACGATCGTTATCGATTATCAGTTCATCCCCCTCGAGGCGGAAATGCCGACTTACTTCATCCAGCTTTTGAAGTATTTCATGGCTTGGCATCTTGCCGAGCCGATCACCGATCAGATCACCAAGGCCCAGCATTGGGAACGCATCGCCATCGGCAACCCCGCCGAGGGTGGCCGGGGCGGGTTCTTCCGCCAGGCTGCAACCATTGACGGCCAGGGAACACCGACCGAGTTCATCCAGGACTTCCCGCTTATCGATAGTCGGCTGTCACTGGCGGATACCTTTGGATGAGCCGTGTCATAAAATTACAGACCAATTTCACCGTCGGGGAAATTAATCCCGAGCTGCGAGGCCGTCTTGATCTCCAGCAGTATGAGAGCGCCCTCGAGCGAGCTCGCAACGTCATCATCAATCCTCGCGGCACTATCGATCGCCGGCCAGGCCTCCCGTTTAAGTTCCTGATCCCGTCAGCCGCGACTCCCGAGAACGGTGTCGCGCTGGTTGGCTTCGCTTTCTCCACTACACAGACCTATATGCTCCTGTTTGTGGGGACGAGAATGTATGTCTTCAAGGCCGGTGTCCTCGTCGAGGACATCAACGGCATCACGGGCCGGGATTACCTCGATGTCGATCCGCAAGTCACGATCACGATCTCCGGGGCCAGCGGAACCTTCACGCAAGGCGAAACGATCACGGGCGGAACGAGTTCCTCGACGGCTGAAGTTCTTGCCGACAACGGCACGACCTTGCTGGTCCGATCTGTGTCTGCCGACTTCACTCTGACAGAGACAATCACCGGCGGCACATCTACCGAGACTGCCACTGTGGACAGCTTTGTGGATACAGTTGTGGATGGAATAACATCCTCGGAACTGGACGACCTCTGGTGGACGCAATCGGCTGACACCTTGTTGCTGTTCCATGAAGACATGAAGTCCATCCAGATTCAGCGCGGATCGACCGATGCTGATTGGACTGTGACAAATATTGCTTGGGTGAATATTCCCCGGAATCTGTTCACCGCGACTGATACAAAACCCGCCCAAACTCTCACGCCATCGGCGACAGATGGCAGGGTTGATCTGACGGCTGGCGCGGCAGTATTCCATGATGGCGAGGACGACACGGCACAAGCCGGTGGAGCCTCGACGATTACGCTCCATGCCGGGGCCATTGCCACCGACGACATTTACAATGGCTCATCGGTGATTATCCAGAGCGGGACCGGCGTGGGTCAGGAGCGGGTTATCTCCGACTATGTTGGCGCAACCAAGGTGGCGACGGTGTCGGTGGCGTGGACGACGCAACCGGATAACACCTCGGTGTTCACCGTCACAAGCCAGGTCGGCCAGCATATTTACGATAACGGCAGCGGCATCGGCGAGGCTCGCATTCTCGAGATCGAAAGCACGACTGTCGTCAAGGCCGTGACGATCTCTCCCTTCTTCGACACCGGCGCCATTTCGTCAGGCGACTGGACGATCGAGCAGGGATACCGGGACGCCTGGTCAACGACTCGCGGCTGGCCCCGGACGGCAACCTTCCATGAAGGTCGGCTAATCGTCGGTGGCGCCAAAAGCCTACCGACGACGGTATGGGGCTCGAAGGTCGGAGTGTTCTTCGACTTCGATCCCGGCCAGGCGCTCGATGATGAAGGCCTTGAGGCCACCATCGACACTGATCAGGTCAATGCAGTGACGGCAGTGATTTCTGGCCGTGAGTTCATCACCTTCACGACCGGCACCGAATTTACCGTCCCGCAGCTCGCCGGAGAACCACTGACTCCGACCAGCTTTCTATTCAAGCCGGCGACCAGGCGGGGATCGGCGACTGGCATCAGGCCTCAGATCACTGAGGGCGGCACCTTATATGTGCAGCGCGGCGGCAAGGCCATCAGGGAACTGATCTTCTCCGATCTCGAAGGGTCATTCACATCCAACGACATCAGCCTTCTGTCATCCCATCTTTTGCAGTCGCCGACGAGGATGGCCCTGCGACGGGGGACCAACGTCGATGAAGGCGATCTCTTGCTGATCCTGAACGGCGGGACCGGGACGCTCCTCGGCTCCATCGCCGCTTTCTCGATTCTCCGCTCCCAGAACGTCATCGCCCCGGCCCTCTGGACGACCGAGGGGACTTTTCAGGACATCGGCATCGATGAGGCCGACACGCCGGTCATCTATGCGGTCGTGAAGCGGAGCGTCAACTCGACCGATGTCTATTACCTCGAAGCCTTCGACGATAACTTCACGACCGACTCGGCCCAGCAAACCCTGCCACCGGCATACGGGACGACCTTGGTCAAGGGCGCGGCCCAGAGCGGCACAACCCTGATCGTCGATGGCTTCACCGTTCAGCCAGTTGCTGGCGATACCTTCACGGTCGCCGGTGTCACCGGAACCTATACGATCACGGTGGCGGGAGCCTTGTCAGGAGATGAATCGACATTGACCCTTGAGGAAACCCTCGCCAGTTCCCCGGCAGATAATGCCGTCGTGACCTTTACTAGCGTGACCCAGCTCGACGACCTCTCTCACCTCGACACCGAGACGGTCAAGATCGTCACTGATAACAGCGGCCAGGAAGACCAGGCCGTCGCCTCTAACTCCCTGACCCTCGCCAGGCCGGCTTTCACCTATGTCGAGATCGGCCTCGATTATCCTGACTTTACTGATGACCTGGACGGCGACGCTACCAAGACGACGCCGCTCTGCCGCACCATGCCGGTGGAAACAAGGCTGTCATCGGGGCCGGTTACCGGCTTTAAGAAGAGGGTCATCAAGACGACGGCTCTCCTCAACGATACACAGAACCTCACGATCAATGGCGAGGTCGTTCCCTTCCGCCGCTTCGACATCGATGATTTCGACAGCGGTGTGGACTTCTTCACCGGCACCAAGAGCGCCGGCCCCTTTCTCGGATACGATCTCAAGGGTCAGATCGAAATCACCCAGGATGTGCCGCTGTTCTTCACGCTGCTGGCACTCGATTACACTGTGAGTGTAGGAAACTGACATGGGACTGCCTGGCGTAGCATTAGCATTGACTGCTGTAGCGGCTTTCGCACAGATCAAGCAGGGCGAGGCACAGGCTGCTGGGCTTAAAAGCCAGGGCAACGCTCTGCTGGTCAAGGCCGACTTCACCAAGTTGAAGGGCCGGCAAGACGCCCTTAAAGATAAGACCAAGGTCGTCCAAGGTCTACAGGCGATCCTCGAGAACCTCGCCAGGGTTACGGCGGTCGCCGCCGCCGGCAATGTGGACGCCTTCACCGGCAGCGCCGTCGGCGCCAAGAACAAGAACCTCAACGTCGGTGGCCTCAACGTCGTCGTCTCCAGGGAGAACAGCCTCATTACCCAGCTCCTCGCCAACGACCAGGCCAGACAATTCGAGTTCCAGGCCGGCCAGGCCTACGCCGCCGCCGGCGCAGCTCGACAGAACGGCATCACCTCGGCTTTATTCACGCTCGGCATGGGCCTCTTTCAATTTGGAATGCTCGGTGGCTTCGGGGGGCCAACGGCTGGCGGAGTTAGTGGTGGAGCCGCCGGCGCCGGCGCCAATGCTGGCGGCAGTTTCGGCGGGATTGCCGGCGGTGGCTTCGCTCCGATCTCAACGGCGCCAGGCAATTTTGGCGTCGCACCGCCAATCTCACCTAACGCCGTTTCTGGCTACCCAGTTACAACTTTTGGAGCGTAGGACATGGCACTTCTCCCAATCCTTGATCCTAAAGCTCTCGAGGCTCCCAGGTCTGGCGGCGACATCGCCGTCTCGACCAACGATCCCCTGGCTAAAGTGCAAGAGCAGGGCTTTGCTAACATTGCCCAGCAGTCAGGCCGCATCGCCAGCTTCTTAAATAAGGCGGCGGCGCCGATCGCGAAGTCCGAGGGGAAAACCTTCGGCGCTCTCAACGCTCCGACCATCGAGCAGATCGAGACGGCCAGGCAGCTCGGCCAGAAGGTTACGCTGCCTGGCGATCCTTCTTCATTCAGTATTAAACAGAGAGCAGCTCGGGCCGGCGCCCTTGCTGTCGTCGAGGATCGCTTCGAGATGCGGGGCCGGCGTCAGCTCACCCAGGTCACTCTCGATGCCGCTGCCAATCCTGACATAACGCCAGGTCAATTCGGCCTGATGCTCGATGAAATCGTCAAGAACCATACCGAGGCCATGCTGCCGATCTCGCCCAGCGCCGCGGCCAAGGTGTCGGCTTCTCTCGCTTTGGCAGCAAACAGCCAAGTGCAGACCTTTGCTCGCAACTTTGCCACCAAGGAGCTCAAGAAGCGGAAGGATGAGAGCCTCCAAGATGTGAACACCATCCTCGATGATCTCGAGGCGACGATCTTCTCCCACGGTGGGGAGACGACGCCCGACATCGTGACCAGCGAGAAGCCTGTCGCCCTCAACAAGAAGCTGTCTGTCCACCTGGGCCGTATCCGCACCAGGCTCGAGCAGGGCGGTCACAGTGAGAGCAAGATCAAAAGCACCCTTACGACAGCCGCCTCGAGGATCAGCGATGCCAAGGTCGCCGTCGTATCGGACTATGCAAACAGCCCAGAGTTCGCCCAAGACCCCCTCGGCGCCCAGAAGCAGCTCGACGCCGGCACGTTGCCGACCAGGGTGCAGACGATCTTGGACAGCATGAACCCCGCCGAGCGGGTTGAGGCCAACAAGGCGCTGGCCGGCGCCATCTCTCGCCGGCAGAACGCGATCCTCATTGAG
>TARA_R100000093_G_scaffold71779_1_pt1 | contig 14909 bp, 10 predicted proteins | sample TARA_R100000093 | Tara Oceans TARA_R100000093 (sample SAMEA2620053) | marine metagenome | biome: marine biome (ENVO:00000447); feature: mesopelagic zone (ENVO:00000213) & marine oxygen minimum zone (ENVO:01000065); material: "saline water (ENVO:00002010), including plankton... | reverse complement strand
CTGTTGCGGCTGGCGCGAGAAGGGATACCGTCACTGGATACCAGTGAAGCCCGTGGACAGCTGTTCAGCAACGCCAAAGTGATGTTGGACAAAATGCCAGCGAGCGTGACCAAGGGCCATATCCTTAAACGTCTGGAAACCGTTACCGCGATTAAGCCCACAGAATACATGCCGTTCAGCCTTGAGCTTCGTGAGGGGCATTGCCATGGCGTGGATCTGCCAGCGCTTGAAACGGAGGTTAGAGACTTCATTGCCCAGCGGATCGGCGTGTCTTCGGGGGAAGTGAAAGTCTCTTGGTCAATGCCTGAGCTCGGACCGAACCGGGCACCCACTGCCCCCAAGATAGGTGAGCAGGGGGTACAGCAAGAGCTTAGCGTCCGTATGAGAGAGGTGGGGCGAATACTCACTCTTGATACGCCTGTCTCTCAGGGGTTGAGCTTAAAGCAGCTGGTCCGGTCTGCAAGAAGTGCGGAAGGGGAGCACCAGGTGATGGCCAAAGCGCTACTCAGCCGTTACCTGCGCGATACGCCTGCCTTTGAAACTGAGTGCCAACTGGCGAGCTATCACATGAGCGTCGTAGAGCATAATCTCAAACAGGTCGCTCCTACTATGAACCAACAATCAACGGAGCAACTGCAGCGCTGGCTGTCTTCGGTACAAGCGAATGCGGTGAGCCTGAATGCGACCCTGCAGGAGCTTGACCCAGCGAGTGCGGGAAAAGTGGAACATCATCTGTCGGCCATTCAAGGCCTTGCGAGCCAGACGCTCGACTCCATCGAGGAGAATCAAGTGACGAACACGCATCAGGCTCAGGTTGCCGCCAGCGGAGTAACACGATAATGACGCCGATGTTGATAGGATTGGTTGCAGTAGTCGCTCTGACAGTCATTGGGGTGCTATTGGTGCGGACTTACGAGGATCTCCTCGGCATGCAATATGGACACTCCAAGGAGCTGAAACGATCACTGGTGAACGTGGTGTCTCGTCGTTTGGAGCGGGATTACCAGCTACATCAAGAGCTTTCAGGCAGTGGCAATGGAAGCGAGAAAATACTGACAGAGCTTGAAAAGGAGATCCTGCTCAGCGAACTGCTTCTTGATAAACTTCGGTGTCCAGAGCAATCTTCCATGATGACAGAAGAATGGTGGATGATTGCTCGCAAAGCCGGTGAAGAGGGTGCGGAAACCCCCTCTTTTACTGACCTATTCCCATCGCATTGATCAGTTGTTGCTGATGATCTGGGTGGTATCCGAAGTGATGGCGAAGCTCTCCCTTAGCATCAACATAGAATGTCTGCGGTGTGCCGCCGGGGATGTCTGCAGACTTCAAACCTCGAATCATAGCCAGTAGCCCCGTAGTGCGATGCAACACGCTTTGAGCTTTGGCTTGATCTTTAATATCCCCAGTGTAGCCACCATTCGCTATCAGTTGCTTCATTCTCTGCAGCTGTTCGTCGTTCGATACTCCGGGGTCTGCCATCGCCAATAACTCTTTGTAGGGAGCGCGAGACACGGCAAGTACCGGAATCCAGTGAACTGTCAGATCACCCCCATCAATGAGAGGTCGAAGCGCCTGGTACTTCTTCATGCAGACGGGGCAGTGGGGGTCGAACATGATGTAGGCGATGTTCTCTTCATTGCGCCCATCAACCACGGCCGGAGCGTCCTTCAAAAGCGAAAAGAATGTTTGTGGTGCATCAGTGATGTCTTCAAACAGGTTGACCGCTGGTGTTGTGAAGGACTCAGGCCGAAGGTACCCATCGGGACGATAAGCCCCCGACTTGGTAGCTGTGGAGGGAGCGGGGCGATTTTGTTTTTTGGGGCGCGCTATCTGGGCTGAGGGCTCCAATGCTCGGCGGTTCCCGGAGGCACTGTCTCCAGGGTACTGCGCCACTGGGCCGGCGATAAAGTGCTTACCATCGGGCAGCATGACAAGCGTCTGAGGCCGACCTAGCGTGTCCATATACCTCACTCTTGTGGCCTTCTCCAGGCCGGGCAACTCCTCCACCGGGTTGATATCGACGATTTCGGTGTCCGGTCCCCCAGCATACATAGCAATGCTTCGCGCTCGATCGACAACGTGTTGCGGCAACGCGGCAAGGGTTGGGGTGCCCATCAGAATGAGGGAAGTAGCAAATAGGGAGTGCCGAAGGGACATTTTCAGGTCGCTCAACTGGGTTGTAGGGTGGAAAAAGTTTTAGAATAGTAGCATAATCCGAAACATTAGGCACCCAAAAGGACGCTATAGCGACCAATTGAGAACATTATGGCGCAGAAATCATCAAGCGAGTCAAAAAAAGCCACTGAAGGTCAGGCTGAGGCTGTGAGTGCCGAAGAGGCTGCTCGTGAGTTGCAACAGCTGCTCAAAAATGACCCTTTGCTGGCCTTTCGGGGAGTTCTGACAGAGAACGACACCTTGCGAAAGCTGGCGGTTTCAAATAACCGACTCTTCATGGTGACGTTTCTTGGTTTATTGCTCGCGATTGCGGCTGCTTGGGCTGGCTGGGCCAGGGATGTCGAGTTTCGGTATTTCTACATCAATGAAGAGGGCCACGTGTACGAGACACATGGGTTGAAGTATCCGGTCGCGACACATGCGAGGGTCAACAATTTTGCTCGCGACATCGCCGTGCAGATTCACACCTGGACCTACAAAAATTACTTCGACGTTTTTACTGACCTCCAGGATCTGTGTCGCCCCGGTACCGTCAACCAGTATTACAACGCTCTTGGTGAAGGCGGCGTTTTCACAACTGCGCAGCGATACAGCCAGCGCTATGACGGATCTCTGGTTCGCTCCCGGGTCGAAAATGAGTGGGTGATTGACGAGTCCGGTCGAAAGGGGTGGCGAGTTCACCTGGTCGTCAACGAGGACATCACAGGTACCGGGCGGCCGGTGCAACGTCAGTACGATATGGTCATTGACGTAGAGCAGGTTCCCCTGTCAGTGACCCCCCGCGGGCTCCGTTGTGTTCGTATTGATGAAAACTACAAGGAGCGTTCGTGATGAAAGCAGTGGCCGTTGGGTTCGTGCTGTCAGCCCTGTCGTTCGCCGCAGTGGCTCAAACCAGCAGCCAGAACAATGAGGACTTCGATCCAACACCCCAGGACGAGGTGCGCGAGGGCGTAGAGCGCCAGCGTGGGGGCAGCCCAGCGCTGTACCGTCAAACGGATGAAGCGTTTCGGGAGTACGACCGATACCGAGAGTATGACCCCAAGATTAAGCGGAAATCAGACACCGTTCCATTGACCAGGAATAACCTTTCGCTTCCCTTTGAAGTGGAAGTCTCGGAAGGCTACATCACCACGCTCACATTTCTGGATGTCAACGGTAACCCGTACCCGACTCGAATCTCGCGGGTTGGCGACGCTGGCACGTTCGTAGTCTGTGTGGGAGTGAGTGAGAGTTGTGAGGTGGGCGAAGAGGATCTGGATATCGCCCATATCCTGACGGTTGGTACGACGAGACTGGCCGGTCGCTCCAATCTCCGTGTGTTTTTCCGGGGGCTTGATAGAGCCGTTCAAATCCCGCTTGTGGGACGCACAAGTAGTTACCACAACGATGTAACGATCATGCTACCGGTAGAGAATCCGGACATTGACCGATCCGCTCAGGTTCGGGACATGCGGCTGACGATTCCAGAAACCGATGATTACTATGCACGGGCATTAATTGACAATGTGCCAGGCAGTAAGCTGCCTCAGGCGCGGGATCTGCAGGTCGAGGTGTCCACTCGCGATGCCCAAGTGCTGCCAACGGGCAGTTACGCTGCGTTGTATGCCAACGGAAAAACCTACCTCCGAACGGACATCACGCTGCCCAACCCAAGTGCTGAGGCAATCACTCCAGGGGCTATGCGTCAGGTTGTGTACCGATTCAACGGTAAGCCGCGAGTAATCACGGGATTCAATCGCCACGGGCAGGTCGTGAAGATCGCACTGCGCGAGCCAGAGAATGTATTGGGCTACCGGGAGATAGACCTCGATGGCCAAGAATAAGGATAAGAACAAATCCTCCCCCGACGCTAACGACCAGTTCGCGGGCCCGGAATATGAGCCGGTAACACCCCCCAAGGTGCCGTTTCACAAGCGGATTTTTGGTGGGCTGGTGAACCCACTGGTCGATCCTGGACAAAAGATGCAAACCCGGCTGCTTTTGATGGTTGCCGTGGTATTGGTGGTTATCGGTGCCGTGACCATTGGTCGCACGACTGATCAAGCGCAAGAAACCCTGGACATCGAGAATCGGCGGGCGGGTGAGTTCGGTCCTGCCCAAGAGGGGCGATTGAGTGAAGAACAGGAAGCCGAGGCAATTGCGTACAACGAACAGTTACGTATGCGTGCGCGCTCCAGGAATGAGTCGTTCACCCCTCATCGACTGGCGATCGTCAATTTCCTTGAGCCGGACGAAAGCATTAGTGAAGAGCGTCAGGCGGTCAACGCTTGTAGCGCGGCCATTGAGGAGGGTAGAAGCAGCGGTCTTGACCCAGCGGACATCGTGCGGTTTGCCGCGCAGGCAACTCGGGAGGCCGCCGTTGCCCGGGGAATGAGTAATGATGAAGTGCTGCGGATGGTGCAGTACTGCACTCGCTTTGCTGGGCTTGAGCTTGGGCTGGAAGAGGAGTCGATTGTTGCCCTTGCCGGCGAAAATGCCCAGGACGCTGCCGCCGCTCTCGGACTGAGTGAAGAAGAACAGGTCCGAATCGCAGCCGAGGCTGCACGGCAAATGGCGGCCGACAGTGGTATGAGCGAGGAAGATCAAATTCGCCTTGCCGCTCAAGCCGCGATGGAATCGGCTCGTGAACTGGGCTGGTCTGAACAGGAGCAGGTTCAAGCCGCCGCGCAGGCTGCCAGTGCCGCTGCCGAAGAATTGAACATGACAGCCGAAGAGCAGGCAATGGCCGCCGCTAATGCGGCGATGAATGCGGCAAAGTCGCTTGGGTGGAGTGAAGAGGATCAAGTCGCCGCCGCTGCACAAGCAGCCCGAGAGTCGGCCGTGGCTTCCGGACTTTCTGTTGATGAACAGATTGCCTTGTCAGCTCAAGCCGCGCAGAAGGCCGCAGAGAGTCTTGAGTGGGAGCCTGAGCGCCAGGCGCAAGCGGCTGCCGAAGCGGCGAGACTTGCGGCAAAAGAGGCGGGCCTCAGTGAAGAAGAGCAGGTGGCAGCGGCCGCCCGTGCTGCACAAGAGGCAGCGTCCGCCGCCGGTTTGTCAAAAGAGGAGCAAATAGCAGCGGCCGCCCGTGCTGCGCAAGCAGCGGCACAGAGTCTTGGCTGGGATGAAGAGCGAGTTGTAAAGGCTGCTGGGCGAGCGGCGAGAGAAGCTGCCGCCGCAGCAGGGATGAATGAGGACGAGCAAATTCGAGCCGCCGCGATGGCCGCTCAAAACGCCGCCAAAGATCTGGGGTGGAATGAACAGCGCCAAGTGCAAGCCGCCGCCGAAGCGGCGCGTGAAGCAGCTGAGGCTGCAGGACTTTCCGAAGAGCAGCAACGGGCCGCCGCCGCATCAGCGGCTCAAGAAGCCGCGAAAGAGCTCGGTTGGAGCGAAGAAGATCAAGTGAGAGCGGCGAGTGAAGCGGCTGCAAATGCGGCACGCGCCCAAGGTCTGGATGCGCAGGAACAAGCCATGGCGGCCGCCCGGGCCGCACAAGAAGCGGCTAAGGCGTTGGGGTGGAGCCCAGCCGAACAGCACCAGGCGGCTGCAGAGGCCGCCCGGCGTGCTGCTATGAATGCGGGACTTTCATCTGAGGAGCAGGTTGATCTGGCGGCGCGTGCAGCGCAAGAGGCCGCAATCCGAGCCGGGCTTACGGACGAAGAAGCAGTGCAAGCCGCAGCGCAGGCCGCACAAGCGGCCGCCGAAGCGGTGGGTTGGAGCGAAGAGCGCCAGGCCATGGCGGCAGGGAAGGGCGCTTACGATGCGGCCCGTGCTTTGGGGATGCCTCAAGAACGAGCAGCCATTGAAGCGGCCGAAGCCGCTCAGTTGGCGGCATCTACCATTGGCATGAGTCCAGAGGCGCAAGTCGAGGCTGCACTGAATGCCGCTCGGGCAGTGGGCCGTGTCGAAAACTTCGACCGCGATACCTTCAATCGGGTATTGGCCGCTGCAGAGGATGCGGCCCGCAATGCGACCGGTGCTGAGCGCCGTGATCGATCCGGCTCAAGCGTTCCCCGGCAACGCGATGCACAAGCCCCAAGCTCCTCTGGCCAAGAAGCTGCAGCGCCAGCGCGTCAACAGGCTGCGAGCGATACACGCCCACGCTTTGATCGGGCCGATGTGAATTATGTCGCCGGCGTCTTAGCCGAAGAGCGGGCCCAGAATCCCGATCGTCAGGCAGCTGATCCGGAGCAATACCGCATGGTCGCCACACGCACCACCTGGCCGGAGCCGGAAGAAGAGCCGGCGGACGAAGCAGTTAATGAGCAGACGCCTGACGATTCCGAGGAGGAAGCGCCCCAAGAGCAGGGCGAGGTTGCAGTCGCCGCCGGCCAATTTCTTTTCGGTGTGATGAGAACCCGGGTCAACACCGACAATGCGCCCACCGAAGTCGTGGGAACAATCATTGGCGGGCCGTTTGACGGTGCGACGGTCATGGGAACCTGGGAGCGCAATGGTGACTGGGCGGAAACCATTGGCCTGAGATTTAACCGACTGATCTGGCGCGGCCAGGAATTGGATGGCGTAGATCTGGTGGCCTTTCACCCGGACACAGACCTCCCAGGATTCGCAACAGAAGTCGATCGGCACTGGCTGCAACGATTTGTCGGGATTTCCATGCAAGCGGTTAGCGCTGGCGGCACAGCATTCGTTGAAGCCCAGCGACAAGTCCAGCAAGTGACCAACGATGAAGGAACCCCGGTCGGGACAACGATTTCACCATTGGCCGGTAGCGAAGCTCGCCGACTCTTTTGGGCTGAGGCGCTGGGTGTTCTTGGTGAGGCTGGTGCTCGTTACCAGGCAAGGCCGATCACGATTGATACATACAACGAGACCATGCGGTTGCTCGTTATTAACCCACTTCATTACCCGCAATAGCAAACGGAAACCCTTATGGCCGACAGCAACTCAAAGCCCAATATTTTCTTATTGGATTCGACCCGAGCCGAGGGCGAGTCTATCGAAGATCAGGATTTGGATCTTGGGCTGGAAAGCCGCGAAAGCGATCGGACGGACAGCCCCCAGGAGGAGGAAGCTGGCATGGGCGATGATGCCACGGTCAGCACCTCCGCCGATCCGGAGACTGAGGACCGCGCAACACCCCCAAAGGAGCGCAATGAGAAAAAGCGTAAAGCTCTCCGGATGGGATTGGTTGCCGGTGGTGGCGTTGCGATGGTGGCCGCTTTGGTCGTGGGTGTATCGACCTACACCAGCACATCCCCTTCAACGCTGATGCCAGAGTTCGCGACGCAGTGGGTTGGTCAGGATGCGACGACCGAACACGGCAATAGCGGTGACGACCAGACGGCTTCCCAGGGCAGCCAGCAAAATCGTGCACCTGGTCAGAACCCAGCGCCGTTTACCGTCGAGGCGATGAGTGAAGCGTTACACAACCTTCAAGTCGAGCGCCTTATCGTTGGGCAACCTCGCCTGGAGGGGCAGGCCCTGGAGCAGGCCATTGCTGAAACGGGAAGAAGTCTCGGCGCCAGTGATGTCCAGCTGAACGAGTATCGTCAGCTGAAATTGGCGATCAACCAGCGCGTGGAACAACAGTTGAGTGAACTGCCCTCTGGTGCCCAGGTCAGTGACCAGGGATTAGCGGCTATCGTCTTTAGCATCATTGATGCCGGCATAGAGCAGGGGCGTCTGGTGCCAGACTCAGAGATTGAAGCCCTGAGTCAGGAAGTGGCACTGGAGCTTCGAATAGAGCCCGCGGTGGCCAAGCAAGTCTCCCAGAGTGCCAACCAAGTGATTGCCAGTATCGAACAAAGCATTGATCAGGTAGAAACCGCTGAGGCAAAAGACAAAGCGCTGGCGGACACCCTCAGTCGTATCGAGGAGGCAATGCCTCAGGAAATGACGCTGGAGCAAAAGGGTGGCTATCTGCAGTTTCTGGCCCAGTCCACCAGCGCAACAGGTCTTGAGCGAGAAAAAGCAGCGGCCCGCATTCAAGCGATTCATACCGCCGAAGCATCCGGTCTTGAAGCGTCACAGCAAAGCCTCCGGGCAGATGTAGCCGCTGCGATCGTAGAAGCGTCTCGCGGTGAGAGCAGTGATTATGCGAAAGCGCTCAACGTCGCACAGAGCATTGAAGATTGGCAAGCGGCCGTAGCCATCGCAACCGCCGAGCTCAGCTTAACCGACGCGGTGGCTGCCGGTGTTCAAGCCCATATGGCGATCCGGGGGCAGGGCGGTGTCGACCAGGATCAAGCGACCACTGAGGAAGCCGCCGAGCACGTAGGCTATCTCGCTGCATCGGTGGCGGGCGCGGCTCGCAACGTCGGAGCAAGTGAGGCCGAGCAAATCTCCCTCGCCCAGGAAGCAATCCGTATTGAGGGTGACCGGCTGAATTTGGATCCAATCAACCTTGAATCTGAGCGGGCTCGGATTCAAGCCATCATCGGCGCACAGAGTATCGATCTGACTGAGCTTGAAGTTATGGCTCTTGGCGAGCGAGCGGCGGTTATCTCCCGGGAGCGGGAAAACCAGTTGACCGACTCAGAGCTTCAAGTCCTCGGAGAGCGAGCCGTTCAGGCCGTCATTCGCTCAGCTGGGTTTGGCCAAAGCACAGAACGAGAAATGATCAGCCGGACATTGGCTCATGCCGATCCGGTCAACTCCTCGGGTGAAGAAAGCGGGCCATACGCCCAGGTTGTGGCCACGGCGCGTCAGGAGGCGACCGAACAAGGATTAAACTCTGTTGATCGTGAAGCATACATCGCCCGAGCACTCACTGTGGCTCAGATGCGTGATGCGGGTCATGCCGGATTAACCGTGGAAGTTGCTGCGATTCGTGCGCAAGCGCGGGCAAGAGCGCAAGTCATGGGATTAAGTGATGCGCGCCAGCGTGACATAGCCCACCGGGCAGCGCTCGGATACATGAACGATCAGGGCATCAGCTCTCGCCAGCAGTCGATCATCCTGAGTGATATCGAAACGGCACTGTCCCAAGTGGCCATGAACCAGCGTGTCGCCCAAAAGGCCAACACCTCAACGGCAACCAACACAGCGACTCAGCCCGAAACAGCTCAGTCTTTGGCTGATGCCCGGGAAGTGACCAAAGCGTTGACGGGGCGACTGGATAAGCTGGAGCAACGCATGGCATCGTTGAGTGTCCAGCTTACCGAAACGATGGAGCTCGCACAGCGTACCGCCGAAGCGCAGGCGGGAGAGCTCGCCGCAATGCGAAGTGCAGTCGATGACATTAAAACCAGTCTCGGTGAACAAGTTGGCGGTGTAGAGGAGACCGTTACGGAAGTCGGCGCTGAGACAGACCGCCTGCGAGCAAACTTTGGGTGGCTGAGTAACCGGATGTGTGAGGCCGAAGCCGCCGCTGGTACCTTCAGCAACCCCAAGGCCTGCGAAGCGATCTACGCAGAAGCAAAACGCCAGCAAGAAGCGGCACGGCCGGAGCCGGTACGTCAGGTACCCGCCGTGGCGCAATCCGTGAACACAGCTAGGCCCGCACCCCAGCAGCGCTCGAACACTCGTCCACAAGCGGACAACACGAGAGCCAGCACCCAGCGATATCAGTCCCAGCCGGTCATGGGCACGTTGCCGGGCACTCAATCCAACGCCTCACCCCAGAGCCAAGAGAGAGTGTTTGCCAATCTGCCGGCGACTCGGGCCGCTTCTAACCAGCCAGAGACGCATGTGTCCAACACCGCTTGTGACAATGCGGTTGAAGGATACCGGTATGTGACGATCAGTGAACACAATGCGCTGATCGCCAATCAGTGGGGAGCGACACAGCGTATCGTCCGTGATAGCTATATTCCGGACCTTGGCGCGGTCATTCAGATTCAAGCTCGGCACCAACCCCGATTCATCATGTTTGAAAACGGCATTGTTTGCCGATAGCGGCGGCTGAGGAATCCGAATGAACGCCACGCAGTTCGTCATCGACTTTAGTTCGAGCTACCCATCCATTGCCGAGTTCACCAAGTTGGTGGCGATGTTCATTGGGGCAGCGGGCATGTTTTGGACGTGCTGGATGGCTTACCGGCTGGAAGTGGCTCAGACCCTAGACCGTTCTCAGTTTGGCATTCCGCAGCTGATTCTTGCGGCCGTGTTCAGTTCGCTGGCGGTATCGCTGGGATGGACACTGGATTTGTTTGGTAACACCGCATTTAACTACGGCGGCTACATTCTTGAAGCCTATGAGGGCACGGCAGAGTGGCGGGTTCGACAAACGAGCGATCATAACCGTGCTGTTAAAGAGTTCTTTATTGCCACTTCAAAGATGTTCGGACTGTTCCTTGGGATATGGGGAGTGACGGTGTGCATTATGTCCTGCGCACCCAACTCCGAACAGAAGATGTGGGGCGGGATACTGAGGATCTTAGTGGGCTCGGCGTTCTTCGATCCGGTTACCTTTCTCAACTTATTTTGGGGCGCGGGGGATAAGTACCTCGCGATTGGATAGAGATAGACAAAGATTTACTTGGGGGAAACCCTTTTATCACCACTGATGACATTAGGAGTCATTACCATGTCGAAACTTAGTTCAACCATGAAAACCATCGTCCCCGGAGTGGGTCTAGCATTACTCCTTGTTGCTGGGACAGCGTTCGGTCAGCAAGAAGGTGTCGCGATCGGTGAACACCTTGATGGGCACGGTACTCAGCAGTTGAGTGGCGTGTTCCGCTTCTTTCTGCAGGTGGTCCTGTTTGTTGGGGTCGTGGCTTGTGCCGGTGCAATCTGGATGGGGATCTGTCTAGTTTTTGAAAAAGGCCCTCAGCAGGTGCAGCAGATTGGATGGAAGGGGCCAATTGGGGGTGCCATCCTGGGCGGTTTGATGACCTCTATCCCCTGGGTTGTGTTGTCCGGTAGTCAAACTGTCACTGGCGGCGGCTTTGACGACGATAGCTGGCAGCGTCTGCAGGGGGGCCAAGGAAGCATTCACCAGCAGCCAAGCCACGAGCGAGTGGTTGGGGTCTCGTTCACCTTTGAGAACCCAGGATCAGAGCACGCTTAATGTCCATTGCGTTGATTGGTCGGTGGGGTGACCCCATCGATCCAGGCCACCATAGAGAAGTCATCATATAGACCGTCAAGCGATTTGATTGTCAGTGTGCGTTTTGTGGTGTCCAAATGCCCCAAACGGCCAACGAGCCGTTTGCGGGCCTTCGGGTTTGTGCACGCGAGGAGGGGCTTGCGATTGAGCTGGCCAACCTCGTGCCACTATGCGGCGTCTGCGTGCGCTTCAACGACCTGAACAACCTGATCGGCTGCGGTCAGTTCGTGGAACTGCCGTGGCTGTCACAAGGCCAGCTGACCAACATGCTGCGCGTCATCTACTGCGCACAAGCGAGCTCCAGCGCCGACATTCAGAAATCACGAGTCTACCAAGGCTCCAATGGCTTGCTGCAGACATTGGCCCGCACGCCCGCCGAGTGGGAAGAACACCACTTTGATGGCAGCGTTGAACGGGTTATGGATGCGGTGAAAGCTCATACCGGGTTTGTTGATGGCGAACATCCGTCGCCCCTGTATATCGACAGACTCCGCTTTTTTTGGCGCCCAGAGGTTTTCAAAGACGATATTGCGTTCTGGACGCCGACGATTGAAACCCAAATTCTGAACGAAGAGTACCGGGAAGTCGAAGAGCAGGAGGAGCAGCGCCTGTGAACGCTCAACAACTCCTTCCCATCAATGACGGTACGCTATCTCTGGCACCGATGAACGCCGAGGATGTGCTCGACCATTATCCGGGCATTAGTCGGGTCAAGCCTGAGACTTATTTTGGCGAGAGCCCCCGAAGCGCAGCAATGCGCCTTGGATTGAACACCCCCAATGACTTGGGCCAATGGTACAGCCGAGTCTACAGCGCCTATACCCATTACTGGGGTGACACGACGGGCCGACTTCACTGCTGGGAGCCGCAAAGCCGGACCACAATCACGGGCAAAGAGGCTTTGATGAGCAGTCTTGTCTGTGATGTCGTGCCGGAACCCTACAACGATGGGCATCCGCCTACTGACGTGCATGGGATTCACCTCGGCTTTGAGATCCCGCCGCTTGAGCTGTATCGCCGCTGTAATGCACTGCCTCACATTGACGCGCCGCTTCATGTCGCCAGCGTGTGCCCCTCCGGGGTCATGCCCCTGTTCTACCAGATCGATATCGGCGCAGCGCCTATTCGGCAACAACGAGCCCATGGGTTGGCGGACAGAGCGGACGCAGAGGGCAGGGCATGGATATCCGCAAACGAATACAACCGACTGAATGTGCAGATGACCTCCGTGAATGCGGTCGGGTACTCCCGAGCGGCAAAGCCCGTTGAATTGCAGACGCGGTACCCATTCAAAAACTGGGAGTCACTGTCGCTCAGTGTCGCAGCCGCGCACATTGGCCGGCTATCCGGGGTAACCGGAGCCTGGTGCGGCCGTACCAATTTACGAGGGCTCATGGTGTGTGGTGCCATTCGGGCCATGTTGGCCGATCGCGTGACGCCACTGCTGGATCTACTGCCGGCGAAGACCCGCATTCACTTCGGGCTGGGCCGGGTTTATTTCGCCGTTGACTCCAGTGTGCTCACAGAAGCACTTGCCACCGCAAGATCGCAACGTCTACTGCCGCTATGCGCGGTCAACGGTATTGCACCCCCACAATCGGACGCCTCCGGCGACGACTCCACCTTTGACCTGCTTTTTGATGTGCTCCTGCAGGGGCAGTACGAATCATTACATGAGATTGATGAACGCGCATTGCGCAAGGGAGGCATTCTTTAGTGCTCGCGAAAATCACCAGCACACTGTTTGGCATTCAAGAAGCGCTGGCCCAAAGGCGCGCTGAATTCGACCACCCTGGGGCCTTGTGCGACCTGAACACGCCGCTCGGTAACAGCTCCTATTGGATGACCGATCAGGGGTCGATGCTCACAGTGCTGGAGCTGGCCGGGAGTCGGCAGTACGTCATGCTCGATGGCCACCGAGAGCGGGTGGAGACCTTGGTGAGTGCATTAGAGCCGTTCATCAACGCCGGCACCACTGACTTTGCCTGGGTCCACCACCACCTGGATGAACCCGAAGCCAACCGGCGAGCGCTGAATCAGGCGTTGGCGTCGGTGCGCTCGGTGTCGAAAATGCAGGGCTACGAGAATGAGGTGTTCATCCGCGAGACCATTGATGTGATGACGCCACGGATTCAGAGCGAGGCGACCTACCTGTGTATCTGGACGCTCTCGAAAGAGGGGGCCAGCACCAAGTCAGAGATTCCCTTGATCGAGGCCAAAGGCCATCAAGACACCCGAAAGCTGATTACGGCCGAGAAGTTACTCGCGTCCCACCAGGCCAAAATCAACACGATTGAGGAGGCCATCAAAGACATCGGGCTCCACGTTCGTCGCCTACTGAACAGTGAGGTGGGCGAAGTGCTCGGAGCCGGGATTGATCCGGAGGCCAATGCCACATTCACCCCTAAGCTCCTGGGGGACATCAAAAAGGGCACGGTGACCGCCTCCGGCAACTCAATTCCTGGAGCGCAAAAGCAGGTCTTCCACGTCAGCACCCCCGAGAACCTGGACAAAGGGCTCAAAGGCAAGGATTTCAGTGTTGTGTTCCCACCCAAGGTAGGGTTTCAGCTCTGGCGCCAGCAGCCGGAGTACGCGCCCAAGTCGGTCGTGGTCGGCAGTCGGGCCTATGCCAGCATCATGTTTACCATGGCGCCGGATAAAGAGGTGGCCCTGGAAAAGCTCATTTCTACCCTCAAGCGCGATGGCGTTCCCTTCCGCTGGGCCATGTTCAACCGCGGCAATGGCGTGCGGGTGATTTCGGCCAAGTATGGGATGGGGATGTTCCTGCGAAAGATCCCGGGACACTCAAACAACAACCTGCTGGCAAACGCGGCCAAGCAGGTGCGCGAGTTCAACCGGGCCAATAACCCGGTAGTCAGCATGCAGATGATGTTGACCGTCTGGGCGCCCAAAGATGACCAGGAGTTGCTGAACAACCGGATTGAGCAAGCGTTAAAGGCCGTAGGTGCCTGGGGTAATGCTCAAGGCCAGCTGATGCGGGACGACAGCCTGCTCGGGCTGGTGGCGTCATTGCCTCCGTACCGCTCGCGGTGCCCATCGCCGGCGGCCGTGGGTCCAGCCGAAGAGGTATTGGGTAGGGCGCCGATTACTCGTCCGGCCTTGCCATGGCGCGAAGGCGGTATGTTGGTCCGAAGCATGACCGGCAAGCTCATGCCGATACAGCCGTTGTCGGATGCGATGAGTCACCATGTCATTTTGGTCTGTGGGGAGCCGGGTTTCGGTAAGTCCCTATGGTGTGCGATCTTCAACATTGCCGTGGCCGAGACGCACGATGTGCTGCCGTATATCGCAATGACCGATGTGGGGGTGAGCTCCCTCGGGACCGTACGCTACCTCCAGTCGATTCTACCCGTACAGCGAAAGCACCAGGTTATCTATTGTGCGATGCGCAATAGCGAGGAAATGGCGATCAACCGCTTTGATACGCCCCTGGGGCTGCGCAAGCCGTTGGCCGATGATCTGGATGGTATGCGTGATTGGTTGTTGCTGGGGCTGGCCGATAGCCAGACCGGCAAAACTCAGGACGGGATTGACGGTCTGGTCGCCGACATCATCGAGCTGGCCTTTGACCGAGCCGCCGAAGAGGGGCCGCGAGCCGAGCCGAAACGGCATGATGAAGCCCATGAAAATGATCCTCTGTGGAAGCAGCACATTGCACCGGCCTTGGAGCGCCATGGCCTCACCCTGAGCCCCGATACTGTGTATTGGCGGTTGGTTGACG
>TARA_R100000093_G_scaffold47305_1_pt1 | contig 15772 bp, 32 predicted proteins | sample TARA_R100000093 | Tara Oceans TARA_R100000093 (sample SAMEA2620053) | marine metagenome | biome: marine biome (ENVO:00000447); feature: mesopelagic zone (ENVO:00000213) & marine oxygen minimum zone (ENVO:01000065); material: "saline water (ENVO:00002010), including plankton... | reverse complement strand
CCGCCCAAGACGGCCGTATCGTGATAGAGCGCTGCGAAGAGCACCACTCTGAGGAGTACAGCCAGGTGATCGAGCAAACCGTGGGCTTGTGTCAGAAGGCCGAGCGAGAATTGCTGGCCGGCGGTATCACTCTATCGGAGGCTCGGGCGATCGTGCGGGCAAACTTTGACCGCTGCAATAAAAGCAACGCTCTCGTGCTGGATGTGGCCGAGCTGACCAAACGATAAAAGGGACTTAACGTATGGCTCCAACCCCAAAAGAGCTCCAGGCACGCAACTTTGCCATCCTCAAAGACAAGATATCCGGGCTCACCTATGCTGCGCTGGAGGCAAAGTATGGACTTTGCCGCCAATCCCTCTGCACGATCATTACTCGGCAAAAGGCGAAGGTCGCTGAGTGGGATAGTGAATATCAGCGGCGACTGGGAAGCCTCAAGCAGCACAGTGAGGACAGTGAGGAGCAGGCCAAGGCGTTGGCCCGCCAGCTTGATGCCAACCGTGTAGAGCTCGAAATGTTTAAAAAGCAGGCCCGGCAGGACAAAGAGACGATTCGTACCCTGGAGTCAACAATAGGGAGCCTGCGCGAGTCTATGAGCGATCAGCAGAAACGAATACGCCAGCTAGAAGAAGCACTCGCCTCGCACAAAACAACCATGTTCTACGCTCAGCATGAAGCCATCAAAGACAACATGAACCGGTACCGGTGAGGAATAGACAATGACCGAACAAAGCCATTTCCCACGCGAAGGGGTTTATCGTAGCAGCGACGGCGCCATTTTCAGCGTTTCCAATGTCCGGAAGGTAGATGAGTCCTTTGTCCTTTTCGACCTGGTTGAGTCGGACGATCCGGAGGATATGGACGCTATTGCGACGGAATTGACGGGTGATGACTGGGAAGAGGTCAGCCGGGAGCTGAGCCTCACCTTTGTACGCGACTTTGAGTAAGGCTATGTATCACCTGCTAATCGGGCACAAAATAAAGGTATCGCTCCTTGTATTCGGCTTTGCGGCGGGCCTTAGCGGTGTGGTGTTGCTGTTGACTCAGTGGGCGGTCGAATTCTCGACTCCCTCATTGGTCAACGTGGCCACCCCCATCTGTGTGGTATTGAGTTGGCTGTTGGCCCTCAAGCTGCCTTCGTTCGGCCCATACCCGTCATTCAGAGTCGCTTTGAGAGCGGCGACCAGCGCCCAGGACCTCATCATTGATAAGGATGCTTACTCAGCGGTGAAGCAATGGGAAAAGCGTTCTCAATGGTTCATTTTGGGGCTCACGGGCGTGCTTGCTGCCCTGGCTCCGGTTGTTCACTGGCTTGCGCCGCTGGCGATCGCCGGGGTACTCACCTACCTATTTGCACGGGCAAAGCCCCTATATATGCCGGTGGAGCAAGGTATCGTGACGGACACGCATTGGGTGAAAGCGCTGGGAACCAAGGCTGAACAGGAGTATGGAGAGGCGATGAGCCTCGTTGTCGATCAGGATCGTCCAATTAGCTACTACGAATACGTGCTTTTGCGTAATCGCCTCAGTTCGCGGTACGGACGATGAAGACACTGGTGGGAGCCTCCTGGACAACACCCGATTTGGTGTATTGCACAATACAATTCAATGACGCCTGAAAACCCAACCCAAGAGATATACACCGCCCTGGAATCCGCTTATCGGCATTTCAACCGAGCATTGTTTGCCGACCAGTTGCCGAGCTGCCTTATCGTGCTCCAGCGCCAACCCAGAATGATGGGGTACGCCTCGCATAAGCGCTGGATCAACGGCTCGAAGCAGATGGTGGATGAGCTGGCGATCAACCCCGAGTACTTTCTCGGCCATCCGCTGCTGGAGGTGATGCAGACCCTGGCGCATGAGCAGTGCCATATCTGGCAGTATCACTTTGGCACCCCCAGTCGACGCACATACCATAATCGGGAGTGGGCGGACAAAATGGAGTCCATTGGACTGATGCCCTCGACCACTGGTAGGCCCGGGGGCCGTCGAACCGGCCAGTCCATGAATGATTACGTCATCTATGGGGGTGCATTCCAGAAGGCCTTCTACGAGCTTCGCGATCGAGGGTTTTCGCTGCCCTGGCTCGATCGCCGGCCGCACCCGCCTCAGAAGCACGCCGCTGGGGTGTATGACCGGGAGGGGAATCCGGCACTGAGCGTAATTCCGGATCAGGAGGCCGCTGTGCTGCAGGAGCACCTGGGCGTTGTCTTTGCGCCGGCACTCGCTTCCGATGAGGAGATCCAGCACCCTGCGGGAGCTCCAGAGCCGGCGCCAGACAATGCGGTATTGCTTCCGGTCATGCCGGTGGCGGCCAAGAAGGCCACTCGGATTAAGTATCGGTGCCCCGGTTGCGGGAACCAAGCATGGGGCAAACCGGCTATGGCGCTCGTTTGTGGTGACTGCGAGACGCCTTTCAACGAAATTCACCAAGACTAACCATAAGGACTCAGCATGCACTTCCCTGGAAAATTCTTCGCGTCATTACTTATTACAGCGTCCGCTTTGAATAGTGCGAGCGCGGCATCGATTACAGAGACCTTCAAGCGGTTTATGGAGCAAAACAAAGAAAACCGGATTTTCCATTGCACGGCAGATCATGTGACTGGCTTTCGTGCGGACAAGGTGGGGCGTGCACCGGAGGAGTGGGAAGCCCAGAGCTTTCACCCTCGCGGTGTGACGTTCAATATCTATGAGAGAACCAAAGACAACAGTACGGAATGGACGATTATAGCGGTCTATGACAGCGGCTCGGTTTCCTTATTTGCGGATTTGGAACCATCTGATGACGAGACAACGGGTGAGTCCGGTGGTTCTTTTTTCAATCTTGGGGGTGATATTCGAGGGAGGGATTTTCGCGTATTCACCGCAGCTCACATGCCTACAGACGTGTGGTCAGAAGTGCGTTGGTTGGTTCATGGCCTCTGCAGAGACGTGTCTGGAGTCAGCGAATGACTAGCAGCCAATTTAGAAATCCTCAGCAGCCTGATCGTCAGTCAAAAAAGGAGGCATCAAGTGATTACACGTCGACGAGAAAGTCTAGAAAAGGTCAGAAAGCACCTTAGGGAGGAGGCACACAGGGTCTTTACTGGCCAAGAACCTCCCAAAGAGCTTGTTGAGCCTAGGAACTTTGTCTATATTTTTCGGAACCCGCTTAATTACAATGTGATTAAAATTGGATTAAGTGGTCACCCCGTACGCCGGATTAAAGACCTTTACAATACTTCGACAGCATTGCCGTACGAGATTGTCTGCGTCTGGGAGGTGGATGACATGAGGATGGCCGAGAAAGCTGCGCACAAACTCCTGGAGGATCACCGAATCAATCCAGATAGAGAGTATTTTGAGCTGTTTACTTGTGAACAGTCAGACATGATGTTTCACCCCAGGAACAAATTAGAACTCATCTGTGACGCGCTGGAGAAATTGATTGAGATAATAGAGGAAGAAGCGTTCGATTCCTGCGGGATTCGATGGGAGCGAATGAGAGAGGTATCGGATATCCTACCGCCGGAAGATATCCGATATTTGTAGCCGCTGGATAAAATTGACGTTGCGCGACTATGATTGCTTTCCCTTCTCACTTGGGTTCCACTCTTCCTGCCTCAGATCTTCTTCGTCGAAAAAGCGTGAAAAGTTTGTCAGGGTTTGTGATATCCCCGATGCAACATCCCCTGGTCTATACGACGCCGCCCTCCAATTCACGGAGATCGAGTACTCGTCTTCATTCGCATAGCGGATGTACATAGGGAATGCGGATGAAGCCGCTTCTCGAATTCCGGCATCCTTGATCAAAGCGATAGCTTCATCACCAATCCATAAGCAGATAGCCCCACGCTCTTTTATCTTCTCCACTATCCGTTCGGTGCAGTACTGCTTAAAGATATAAACGTCTTTCCCATCAGAATAGCGTTTCATCCGCTCTGAGTGCGCTCCCAAGGCTTCCTGATGGTAGTCACTGGGAAGTAATTGATCAATGCTTTCCAGTAGATAGTGAGTGTCGTTTATCTCATTTAGTTCAGATAGTCCTTGTCGGGCTCCCACTACTAGAATTAGTGCTGTCGCTAATAATGTGACACCCATTCCTTTCTTACTTCGGCCAGCTGAATGACCAACGTTCTTCGGCTTGTTCATAACAGTCCTATCAATAAGTATATCGTAGCGTTTACCAGAGAGGGTAAACCTTAAATGAATGCGAAACGTCGGTCCAGCTTAGTGCGCCTCTTTCTGGAATTTAATATTCCAAACGCATTGAACCGCTATTTCGTGCTTTTATGTTCTGACGATTTAATGCACCGATATGTTTTTTCGGTGGAATAAAATCATCATTCACAGGTCATGGCCTCGTCATAGGGAATAGCTCAGAGGGCGAGAGTCCGCTCCCTAATATAATTACCATTGCCACAATGATGACTGCATAACCCCATCTATTCATTGATCCCATGTGTCCTCCTGGTTTGATCACAAGTCTGAATCCGAATTATATCGCCTGGGGAAGCGGAGTTTGGTTCAGTTTGGCACCCAATTTGGGCGCGAAAACGGCACTAAATCACTTCGACAGTGACAAGCTGTGGGGCTGCGTATGGATGTCGGAGGGGAGGGTGTAGAGTGCCGGCCATCGTGGCAGCTACTTCAATACCCTTGGGTCGAACCGAAAAGGCATAATCTCGCTGAGAGAAATCTTGTCGAAGTCAGGGTGGCGGGGATTCAATAAATAGTTATATTCGCCGAGGATCGCTGCGCTGGGCACCTGCAGAACGAGCGAGCTTTTGGCCTCCACCCAGGCGTCGCCTACCGCTTGCACTGACGACGCCATCGAGGGCTCTGCCCAGTCATCGGGCAGGTCGTCAATGTCGATGTGCTGTAGCAGCTGCTCATCAAAGGTTACTTTTAGCTTCCAGTAAGAGTTCAGAACCTCCGCACGACCCAGCCCCATCAGCAACTCCATAGAGGCTTGCGCGAGGCTGGTCCCGAGGTACACGACGCGAGTACCCTTACTGTTCCATCGGCTCCCATACAGAAAGGCACCCTCGCCGGAGAGCATCTGTTCCACCGATCCCGAAAACTCTGGGGCCGCGACCCGCCAACCGGCCGGCATCAGCTAAACACACCGTGCCGCAAACGACCGACAAGATCCTCAACCTCTTTGGCTCCGAGCTCGGTTGTGGCGTGCTCCAGTGGAGACTCGTCTCCGAGGATCGGTAAGGGAGCACGCAGCCAGGCGAGTGCCGCCTCTTCATCGCCCTGCATCAACGTCAGGGCCTGGTCCTTCAAGGTCGCGAACCGGATCACCCGATCCGACTCATCGGCGTGGAGTCGCCCCTCCTTTTTCCTGCGGTTAAGCGTTGAGGTGGGAATGGATAGCAATTGGGAGATCTCTTTCTGTGAGCTCCCGAGCGCATTCGATAGCTTCTCGATGGCGCGGTATTTGAAGCCGGCTCGGATCACCTTGATCAACTCGCGTCGATCAGCCGATCGCACACCGGCCACTTTTTGGGTAACCCCCATGTTGGACAAGTCTACGTTTACGCCATGAACCTGGATCGCCATAGGGCGTCCAGTGTGAGCGCTGCGGCTAGAACTATCGCCAGAGGCTTTGCCTTTCTTGGGGGTGGCGATCGGCTTTGTGAAGGTAATCATATGGTACTCCCGGTGTTCCCATATGGTCATTATAGGACTGTTGAGTGCTTGGTCAAGCGGCTCCCCCTTGGGCAGCAGCGGGTACCCCTGGGAAGATTCCAATGAATGCTTGGTACGATTGGCGCTTGGGGAAGAATGGCTGGTAATGCCGGTGTATTGATGTCTCATAACGCATAGTATGCGTGTTGACACACCTCGTTTTGGGGTGGTATTGTTGTCTCATATTGTTACTATATGCGCTATACAACAATGGGATTACGAGATATCTATGGCTGTTGAGCGCATTTTTGACGACGCAGACGTGCAGGAGTTGCTGAATCAAAACGCAGCTCCGCCTTTTGGGGCCCGGAACGCTGCCTTAATTATGGGTGGAGTGTATTGGGGGCTAACTCCTCTGGAGTTGTGCCTAGTCTCAACAGAGGATGTGGTAGCGCCAAACGGGCAGCTCTACAAGATCTGGGTACTGCCTGAATATTCGGCATACAATGGAGAGCCTAGAGAAATTCATACTGCTGATCACGTCCTGCCGTTTTTTGAAAAGTACATTGAGCTAAGATTAAAGAAGGGCTGGGGGCTGACCAGCAATCTGCACTCGCACAGAGGGTTGTCGCCATCAAGTATGTTTTTTCTGAATGACAAGGGACAGCCGTACCGGCCTACTGAAAGGAAGGACAAGGCGGGCAGTTTTCAACCTCGCTCAATGGTAGAACAACTAAAGCGGATGATTGGCCGAACCAGTCTATATGGCGCTACGCCCAGTAGCTATCGCGACAGCTTTATAAAGGGGATGTACGAGGCGGGAGCTGGATGGAGCGAACTAATGAAAGCGTCTGGCATCAAGCAAAAACGTACTTTAGAGAAAAAAGTGCGGCCGCATGAGCGTGAGTTGGAAGCTGTATTGGGAAACTTATATGCTCGGGTAAAGATGCCCGAAAACATCAAGTAGGAAAGGTATATGACATCATTAACGCATCTGGGTGCAAGGGTGATCAATCAACATCATTGACTGCAACTAGAAGCCACTAGCTGCTCATTCTTGAAAGGCAATAGGACTATTTAGTTGTGTCAACGCAAAGAAAGCCACTCCCGGAGCGAATACTGGAGGCCGAACTTAGAGGCAGTCAGTCGCTGGCTGATGGCAATGAAGCAAGGGAATGTGGTGATAAAAGCAAAGCCGAGGAATGTTACCAAAGATCACAGTATTGGCTCGACCGGTACAATCATTCGACAGAGCGTGGCGATAAACAGCCACCAAAGGAGTAACTGAATAGATGACTTCAACAATGATCGGATATGTCGCAAGCGGCCTTGCTTTAGCAATTGTTTCCGCAATGATCTTCTCCGCATTTCTACTAATGTGCGGCGAGCGAAGTGGAAAGGGGCATAAAATAGCACTACACCTATTTTCTCGATGGCAATACGGTGTGTGCGCTGCGCTTTTGCTCGTGGGTTGCATGTACGTTCAACTGGAGGGACTCTCCTATCAAACGCACCAGATCAGTGTGATGCAAGAGGGAACGGCGTTCCTCAAGGACCGCAACCTGCTCTACCGCCAGGACGGGGAGCCTTATTTGCTTGATGAGATTAAGCCAGCCCTGAAAGCACAAGGTGTTGATGTTTCAATGCTCACCAAGGAATTAAGGGATTATGGTTACCTGAAAACTCCGATCGATTCCACTACAACAAAAGATGTGATTGACGCATTGAACGAGCTCGTGGGTGATCCATCAGACTTAAAGATATAAGGTTGGATTATGACGGATTTTTCAGGTTACAGCTATCAGGCATTCAGTGACCAGGGTGAATATCAGCGCCCAGCTCGCACTATTCACGAGTTGCCTTCACCAGAGCTCAGAATGCTCGCCGTGAAAAGGGCAAGTGAAATATTGGGTATTACCATACATTTTGGCCAGGTAATCGGAGTGTCAAATCGCATGACGCGATCAGAAATATCGCGTGATGAGACAGGATTGCTGGCGTTGAAGGGCTGCGACCTCCCACTTTCAATCCTGGCGTGAGGATAATTGGTTTATGGTGGGGAACGTCAACGTTTCTGAATGCGAGGCGGCCGGGCTCGATACCAAAGAGGTAGAGCGGATCGCCCGGGGGCTGGATCGCTATGCACGGCAGGCGGAGGCTCTGGGTCTGACCATTTTTGGTGGTGGCGGTTCTGGGTCGCTGAGGTTTGATGATGGAACTGGTCATGCACTTATCGTGGCAGAGTTCATCGGTGGCCACTTCGATGGCGGGGATGGAGGAAATTTTAATGTTGGCGATAATCTCTTGAGAGGCGAGTAGTTGGGAAATGCTGGAGGCCTTACGTTGAGCAATCAGAAGTACAGTAGGACCCAGACGAGCTTCTATAGGCGGGCGTACACCGCTTATTTGATCGACTCTGGCACCAACACAGTAGCAGGGATAATTGCCACGACCGGCATGCCGAAGCGCACTGTCCAAGATACTATCGCGGCGTTAAAAGAGCACGGCGTAGACTGCACATTTATTGGTGGAACTAAGAACGGTTACTACGCGATCCGGGACTGGGGCGGTATAAATAAGAGCTGGGTCAAAAACAACTTGCGACACGTCAGGGGCGTGCTACAATATGCCTAAATATGCTTACTGTGGAATAACAGAGTTGGTTCATGAGCGAATTGAATAGGAAGATCAGGATATATATGTCGACTCCCTTATTTGTTCTAGTCGGAATGGTCTCGATATTCATGTACATAGTGCCATTCGGACTCTTCATTATGCCCCTAGACAACCCTGTGCGTGGTTTGGCGGCCATAGCCGCGACCTTACTTGTGTTCCCTTACTTTTCGGTTTGGGGGTGGTTCTTAGAAAGGTCGGGGCTACTTGACTACCTACTGCCGCGCTTGTCTAAGTAGTATTGCATGAAGCCTGAATCAACGCTAATTCCCGCAAAAGCCTAAAAGGAATATTGGATTATGACAAAACCTGACGAAAGTGGTACTTCTGTAATCATCGGGATAGTGTTCTTTTTTTCATCATTTGCGCTGGCGAATGTCGATCCATCGGCACCCGTATGGTTTCTGCTGCTCCTCGGGTGCGGTGGAACCTGGCTAGCTACATATCCGCTCTTCGTTCGTCACTTTGTAGTTAAGGGCCTTATCCAGCAGGGTAATGACCCGGAAGCTGTAAAGCAACGGTGGAAGATTAATCTTGGATTCGCTCAGATATAGGAATATTGGATAATGGCTATAAAGGCATCTATCTATTTTATGGGGCTCCTGATTGTGCTAGCTGGACTCTGGGTTGGGTACCAGGCTGGCTTTGTTGATCCAACGTCAGTGCCCTTTGCTCACCAATTATTTTTCTTTCATGACTACGGGTTTTTCAATCTAGTTGCTCCAGTTCTGTGTGCCGCCTTTTACACACTAATTGGCAATGGCCTGGCGTTCCTGTTTATCGCTGTAGCTGGGGTGTTGTTTGGGTACGAAATCCAAGGTCAAGGAATTAATGGCGTGACTATGGGTTGCTCACTTGTCGAAAGATCACCCGATTAGAGGATGTTGGAAACATGCTGAAACAAAAGGAGCTAGATAGCCAGGTGGAAGAGGTTTACCTGACGTGATAGGACCACAATTTGACACTAGAGGGATTATAGAATAATGCATCAGCTATTCCATGACAAACGACGACTTCGCGTTTTTTATATTGTAACGTTTCAGGTAATCTGCCCGGAAAAGGCGAAGTACGCTGCGATGGTTACAGGGTATAAGTGGCGGGGAGGAGAGATGGGAATTCCGCGATGGGTTAGACGTTACTACCTGCGTAAGTCTGTCTTGCGGTCGTTGATTCAAGCTAAATTCTACAACTGGAGATAGTTGGAGTATGAAAACCAAAGCGCAACATCCAATAATAGCAACGGAGCATTTATGAAAACAGAAATCGGAAACGTAGACCTTTTCGAGCATTTGGAAACACTTCCAGATGAGGTTCAGGAGATCGTGCTGGCGTTCTCTGAGGGGGACAATGATTATGAGGCCTGCAAAGCACTCGAAGTATCGCTCAAGCCGTTGGGTTTTACCTTCGACTGGGGGTTAGACGCCGAACCATACGACCTGCGTGAAATCCCCCAGTCCGAACGAAACGGTAATGCGAGTGAGGGAAAGGTGGCACTGGAGGAGCTGGATCTGTCTCGGCTTGACGGGCTGTGTTCCACGATTCCCAATCGCGTCTCACCCAGCCATGGGCGGTAATCGAACTATGTTCAAAGGGTTTTCTTTCATAGCTGTCTTCTTGATTGTTTCGTTACTGCTCGTCGAATACGGTGGTTGTTTGTCTGCCATATTAGACGGTGATTGGTTCACTCAGTGCAGAAAGTAAGGATTGGAACATGAGGCTGTTTACTGGTGCGGCGGTGTGGGAGCGACACACAAAGGGGACGCCCTTGATGATGACCAGGTGGTAGCCTGGAATAAGCTCGATATCAGGTTAAGGTAAGCCCCTGGCCTCTGCCTTGATTCTGTGAGCCATGGTGATGCGGGTTCGAATCCCGCCATGCATTGTGCCGGAGTAGCGCCCGGTCCGCACCAGTAAGCAGCTTTTCCTTTAGGAGATTAATTGGACCATGAGCAAAGAGAACGGTGCTTTAGATTTTATAGTCAGCGTGGTATGCCTAACTGTGGTGGCTGGTGGAGTTGGTATGTTTCTGGGGGGCGTGGCAAACACTGTAAATCAGCTGTCGCCCGACTATTATTGGCCATCAGTTGGTGTAGGACTGCTTGTAGCGCTATCAGTAGTTTACTTAGGCGGAAAATCGCGAGGGATACAGAAAGATCCTTTTAAGCTGATGTTCGCGACCGCGATTCTCCTGACCGGGATTGTTGGCCTACCAGTTATTGTAGAAGTCATGGGCACCGCTGATGACTCAAGTATTCCCCAGTCGGTTCTATACTGGGGTCTGCCAGCGATGGCTTTCTTAGCAACTGCGTCATCTGGTTCAGGTTTTGTAGCCTGGGACTCAAAGAAGGAGGCGGTGTAACGCCGTAATATTGGACTATGGCAGAGAAAAAGAGATTCGCAGTAAGTTATTGCGTATATACACCAGGGCTAATTTGCATTGATAGCGAAGGGATCGTTACTCATGATCCAAAGTCACCAGGGCCGGAATCAATTATTGAAATCAATGAGTCACTGGGATATGAGCTTATGGACTTTGAGGGGCTAATTACCCAGTTAGTCGATGCCGAAGTTCATTTCCGTGGCCCAGATAAACCTGGCCAACTCTCGTTAGCGGAAGCCGCTCAATGGGATCTGTACAGCAAGAACTGCGTGGGCTTGGCCCTGAACATATCAAAGAAGCTAAGTGGTGAGATTGGAGTATGACTGACAGTGATAACAACCACACAAAAGAACGCGGACTCACCTTTGACTATAGGTTCGCAAAGTCTGACTATGAATTACAGAATGAAGCTAGAGATTATTCTTCCGCGTCGAGCAAAGCTAAATGCTTTGCACGTGCTGAAGATCCACACCAAACCAGTAAGCGGGGATGATTGGAGCATGGCGATCGCTGTAGTAGATATCGACAATACTCAAAATAGAGGAAATATCTAATGAATGCACAAACCGATTCATATCACGGAATAGCTAAAGCGGCTTTGAGCACCGAGCCAGAGGTGTCGCTTTCCTCTGAGCCAGGTCGTACCGTCTTAGCGGTACGTCCTGGGGCTGATAATGAGCTAATTGGAGCATCCGTGCGCTCAGCGTTGGCGGGTAATGAGGGAACTGATCTGGTTGTTGTAGCTGAGGATTACCAAGCGAGTTCAACGAAGAGGTAAGCCGGCTCCAGACAAATAGGATATTGGATTATGAAAAGTCAGAATATCGATCTGCCAGATGAGCTACGTTCGCCCACGGAGGATGAATTTAGGCAGGATCTTTCTGAAAAGCTTTATATCGCCATCTATAAGCTAGAGGGTGCCCTAGATGGGCTCCAGGGCGTCGACAATGGAGCGCGGATCAAAGCCCCCGACGCTAAAGAAGCCTATGGTCAGTCCCGAGCTGAGTGGAACACGACCAAAAGTTAATGAAAGGGACGTTGTAATATGAGAGATTCAGTAACGAAGATGCAGGAGCAGCAAAAATCTGGAAGGAAGACCGGCTCAGACAAAGGTGTTTGGGTAACGCAGAAGCAGATTGACGAGCAGATCAGGAGGTTTGGAAACCCTAATTTTGATGAGCAGTCTGGTGCGAGCAAGGGCAAAACTGAGCATCCATTGGTGAAACCACGGTAATTGAACTATGCAAAAAGTAAGTAAAAGCTCTAATTTAGCCTTCGCATTTTCGGGCGTAGCACTGACTTTCTCCTTACTCTCGATTTTCAATGTTTTCGGGACACTGAACCCTGTTGCCATCTGGGAGATACATCAAGAGAGGCGTGAACAGTCGTCAGTTATAAGGGACAGCGCCTTTATCTTGGTGTCGGTCTTCAAGCCCGCCGTCGAGCCCACCCTTCGATTTGGGCTGGAATGGGGCTGATGAACTATGTCTGATGAGTGGGAAACAACAAAATACTTTGATCGCGACGGATGTCAGGTCGATAGCGCAGATGATGCCATGAGTAAGGTCGACTGCAGGCCAAATGATTTTCGGTTCTTCAAGAAGGTCATGCGCTGGAAGCTGTCTTTCCGGCGCTGGCGCATCAGCCTTGAACGGTGCGCAGCCTGGGAGTTTCACCACCATTCCACCATGTTTGGTTCGTGGATGTGGCCAGAAGGGAAGCCAATGCGATTTGACGCCAGTGGGAAGGTAATTGATAGAACCCAAGAATGCACCGATCACGCCTTGAGAATCAACTCGACATGGCGACCAGGAATCGATCGGTAGCGAATCAGCCAGTTTTAGTCTAGCTATGAAAACATTACACCTATTGCCCCGTATTTTATTCACACTCGCCCTCTTCTCACTGCCTTTCGCTCCAGCGTCGGCATCGGAACAGCATTGGCGAGGGCTTGTAGTTGAGTCTGAACATCGCTGCTCTCCTTATAATAAATCCGAACAGTATTCCTACCCGCAAAGTGTGGAAGATACTATCGTAGCGTTAATGGGAGGCCGTGTTTATGGCCCTTACACTGGCCGCTATTTCGAGGATGACACTCAAACAGACATTGAGCACATCGTTGCGGCCTCGGAGGGGCATGACAGCGGGCTGTGTTCGGCGTCGGCCCAAACCAGGCTTGAGTTCGCAAGAGATCCTTTGAATCTCACTTTGGCGTCACCGACAGTCAATAGGTGCGGCAGAGCGGGAAAGTGTGGCAAGGACGCTGGTGAGTGGCTTCCGGAGAAGAATAAGTGTTGGTTTGTGCACCGGATTATCAAAATTAAGACAAAGTATAACTTGAGCGTCGATCGAGCTGAGGCTGATGCAATTGACTCGGTATTGACCTCTTGTGATAGCCATGAAATGATTTTCTATCCAAAGACAGCTCTCGCTGACCCTACGCCGCACGTTGAGCCGGCATCTTCTGCCCTTGATCGTTACGACGACAACGATAATGGTCGTATTACCTGCGCTGAGGCGCGTCGTCACGGTATAGCCCCTGTAAAAAGCACGCATCCCGCGTATTCCTTTATGAATGACCGGGATGGGGATGGGACGGTTTGCGAATAGAAATCTGAATTCGTAGACAATGACTTTTGATCCTACTGGCTAGGAGCTCATTTATATGTTGAAAGAAGAAGAAATGCCCAACGCATACTGGCGCGGTGTCGCTCGGGACATGCCTTACATGCCGTGGATAATGAGGCAGCTCCTTACTATCGTGGACTGGATGTTCATCAGACGAATGTGGTTTATCTACGCTGCGAACGCACTTTTAGTTTTCGTTGTCGTTTGCATGGTGCTAACCCTCAAGCAATACATGACTGGGGATATCACCTTAGGTATGCCAGCTAAAGCCGGCATTGCAGGGATAATAGCGCAGCCGTTCGTCCTCTTTGCGCCCAATCTCTGCGCACTTCCTGTCATAATCTGGTATGACTGTACAAAAGCGAAATTCGCGCGCCGGCGAGAGAGTGTCCAGGGCGATTGATACCCCTGGGAATTTCGAGCCCAGCACATTAAAAGTGAAGATTCGATCCACGTTAAGGAGCCAAGGGCTTAATGTCTGACAACACCTGGACCAGATCAGTCATATGGGCGCTGGGCCTATTTTGGCTCCCTATCTCGATAAGCTCGCAGGCCTCACCTGCTGGAGACTCTTCCTTTTGCGCTGCGGCCCTGGATGCGGATAGGGTCACCGATCCTGTGGCGATTGGGTATTGTGTCGGATACCTCAACGGCGCCAGACATACGGGTGCAGCCCTGGGCAGGGTTTGTGTTCCACAAGCGGCGGATGAATCTGGTAGCTGGATCAGTGAGGTGATCGAGGTGCACTTTGGTGTCGAAGCGAGCGGGCAACTAACCCACTCCCCAGGTCTTTCTCGTAATGCGGAAACACTCGCCGAGAACGCAAAGGCGTTGGCGGACCAAATGGCAGTTCAGGCGAAGGCGTTTTCGGCGAGAAGTCAGGATCTGCTATCAGCCGAACGGCGACTCGCCGAGTTGCGGCTGGCTGCAGAAGCTCCTGAGAGCTCGCGGTCCGAACGAAAACGCGCAGCCAGGGATTTTAATGCACTCAACACTGGCGCTCTTCGGCTCAAACAAATGAGCGATGCTATGTCCGAGGGCATCGGGCAGACAGATCGAGCGATCCAAGCGGTTCGCCGTGCACAAGGATTCGTGAGTTCCGTCGACCAGCACGTCAAGTCTATCAGCCTGAATGAGCTGATGGAGGAGCTTCCACCGGGCGGCGATGGTATCCTGCAGACATTGGAAACCCTGTACCCCTGCGAATAACGCCCACCGGTGGCTCATCGGTGTGGAATCGATAACTTGAGAGAATACAGATGTTAGGTAGCGACCACTCGCCATTCAGATTGAAATCAACCGACTTTGAGGTCCGGCTGGCCAAAGCCGGCTTCCTGTATGCGGCCGTCTTCTCGGCCATAGGCCTGCTACTGATCGCCGTTGTCGGCGAGCTGGGCGCGGGCCTCGTATCCCTGCTGATCGGCTTGGCGTTCACGTTTTCAGCGGTTCCGAGCTTTCTCAAGGTCAGTGAGCTCGAACGTAACCGGGTGGAAACGGCCCGATCGGCGGGGCGCTCGATATAGTATGCACTTGATCATCGCTTTACGGTTGTTCAGCCAGTCCCACGCCAAACCCGGAATCGAGCAGAGCGATAGTGCAGGGCGCCCCCTGGGGCACCTGATCGATACGCAAATCGAACGCCTATACCCGGCACTGAAAAACATCATCGCCTTTCACCAGGACCGCGGTCAGCTGCCGCCGCTGCGGCCCGGGACCGTGCTCGGTACGACCGATGATGGGCATTACCAGGTCGTCCGGACGAGCGATTGCCGGCTGCACTGGTGCCTGATCGAGTCCCATCGCAGTGAGCGCTTCTGGAATGCCCGGCCAGAGGTCGAACTGGTCATCCCGCACGATCGGTTTCAGGCGTTCACACAGGCTATCCGTGGCCGTGTGGGCGCGTACTACCTCAACGCCTGTGACGCCTTCGCCGGCGAACTCCAACCCAACAGCCAGCGTCCCATCCGTTACGTTCCACCGTCCTCGTCCCGGGCGTCACAACCCGTGGCCGACTCCACGGCCGCCCTGGGCTGATTTCCTCGCCCCAGCGGGCTACGGTTGCGTTACAGGCTGATCAGCAGTTTGGCGACCGTCAGCCACCGCTTGAGCCGGCGTTTCCACGGCGCCGGCCGTCCAACCTCCAGCAGCACCATTATCAGTCGAATAGCGGCTACCGGTAAGGGCAGGGCGCCGGTGGTCACCAGTATCAGCAGGGCCGTGAGCTTAATGGTCAGTAGTACAGTCTTTCGGGTTATGTGAATGTTCATATAATTTCTCCGTGTTGTTTTTATTTACCTCCGGAGGCCACTTAAAATTTTCGGTCTCACCCTCTCGATCAAAAACAGCCTTCGATAACTCTATTTATCAATCCGGCGATTCATCTTGCAGCTCGACGCCAATCCCACCTGGTCGATTCCCAAACCCGTCACCATGACACCACCGGCAGTCCATACGTCCACGAGGCCCCAGCCTCCT
>TARA_R100000093_G_scaffold20473_5_pt1 | contig 16145 bp, 15 predicted proteins | sample TARA_R100000093 | Tara Oceans TARA_R100000093 (sample SAMEA2620053) | marine metagenome | biome: marine biome (ENVO:00000447); feature: mesopelagic zone (ENVO:00000213) & marine oxygen minimum zone (ENVO:01000065); material: "saline water (ENVO:00002010), including plankton... | reverse complement strand
GAACCAGAAGGGGCCGGCGAACAGCATCAAGTACTTCGTCAACACAACCTTCAACTACCCGACAATGGCCGAAGCCTACCGCGTCGCTGCGTTCGACGGGCTCAACCGGCTTTTTTGAGCAGCTCCGGCCGCTGGCCTGAGGCGGCTGGAGAGGGCGGCGACTCCCGTAATTGGCATTGGCCTAACCGGGAGAGCTTCTGATCAGGTGAGGGTGAATCCGGCAGCGGCCTGCGCTGCCGGATCGTGCCGCGGTGCGTTGGCTGTCAGGATCGCGATAGCGTACTGACAGCCAGGCCGGGGTAGTCGGTGATCAGGCTGTCGACGCCGAGGTCGGCCAGGCGGCGCATCAGGGCTGGTTCATTGACTGTCCACACCGATACATGCAGGCCCTGTTTACGCGCTTTTTCCAGACGCTCCGGGGTGCACAGCGTCCACTTCAATGCCAGCAGGCTGCAGCCATATTGACGGGCGACCTTCAGTGGGTCGAGCCAGTTGTGCTCGGCTACCAGCCCGCGTGATATCTCTGGCGCCAGCCGGTTCAGCGCACGCAGGACTTCACGAGAACTCGACGTGACGGTGATGCGATCGAGCAACCGATGCTGTTCGGCCAGCTCCTTGATCGCCATGACCGTACGCGCGGCGCGCACCCGTGAAGCACTCTTGACCTCAAGCTGCCAGTGCTCGAAATCGCATTTTTCGAACAGCTCGCTCAGCCTCGGAATAGGGCAGGGTGTCTTCCAGCCAGGTCCGCCTTCCCGGGCGTCGTAGTTCACAAGCTCGTCGGCATCATGTTGCACGACTTTTCCCCGGCGACCGGTGGTGCGCTTGAGTGTCGGGTCGTGGATGACCATCAATTCGCCGTCGCGGGAAAGATGCAGATCCAGCTCGCAGCGGCGCACGCCGTGCTGGAGGCATTGCTCGAAGCTCACCAGGGTGTTTTCTGGCGCTTCGCCCTTGGCGCCGCGATGGCCGTAGATGAGTGTCACGGTTGCAAGTCTTCCTTAGGGGGATGATGGGGGGCGTTGATGATGGCGCACGCTGCTGATCACCCGGTCGCCTTCGAAGTACACGGAAAACTCCCGGTAATCCCAGCGGGTGATCGGCGGCTGGCCGACGGCGGGTCGCTCTTCATCGGCCAGGCCGAAGCGGTCCAGAACCTGGTTCTTCGAGTCGCCACGACTCGGCATGGTCATTTCCGGCAGGCCTTGTTGGCCAACAGGTATCCGAATGTCTTCGGCGAACAGGGGGGGACTGAATGTCAGTACGAGCAGCAGAGTCGCCAGGCGGCGCATCGGTCAATCTCCTTGCAGGCTTTCCAGGGCCAGGCGCCGCTCCAGCGCCTGTTTCTGCAGGATATGTCGTGCGAGCAACTGTCGCTGTGCATCAGTCAACGCTTCGAACTCTGTGCCGATATCGTAACGCCCGTCATCCATCGGCGTGCAGTAGATAACCCGCGCGGCCAGCACAAGGCCAAGCCCCTGGGGCAGCAGAATCAGCTTCAGTGTGAGCCCCTCTCCTTCAGCTTTGGGCTGCTCGCTGGCGAAGCTGATACCGCCTTCGGACAATATCACCGGCTGCGGTGCGCCCTGATCCTTCAGCAGATCCTGCGCCAGTGCCTGGCCCAGGAGTTCGATTCGTTTGTTCTGCACCTTCAGGTAATTGGCCAGCGTGCGATTGCTCTCGGCAATCTGCCGCAACAAATGCTGCGCTTCGAAATCAAGTTGGTGCAGCTCGCCGAGCAGGCTGAAAAGCGGCGGTAGGGGCGCTGCGTCGGCCTCCTGGCCTTGGCCGGCCGGGATGATTTCCAGTGCCACACGATCCTCGATACGGTAGTATTCGCGGCGTTCTTCAGTGTCTTGTGTCGGCATGGCGATACCCCGGATGCAGTAATGGCCAGAGTGTATCAGGCCCCGCGGTGACGTCAGCTGCATGTTGTTTCTTCCCCCGCCAGCGAACCCGTCGATCTTATGTTCAGACCGCTGTCCGTCTTTATCGGCGCGCGTTACACCCGCGCCAGACGTCGTAGCCTCTTCGTCTCCTTCATCTCCCTGACATCCATGATCGGGCTCGCCCTGGGTGTGCTGGTGATGATCGTCGTGCTTTCCGTGATGAACGGCTTTGATCACGAGATGCGTACCCGCGTGTTGGGCATGGTGCCGCATGCGACGATCGAAAGCCCGACGCCAATTGGCGACTGGCAGACACTTGGGAAGCGCCTCGAAGGGCACTCCCAGGTCGCGGCGACGGCACCTTTCATTCAAAGCCAGGGGTTGCTGACCCATCAGGGGCAGGTGACCAAAATCCTGATCAACGCAGTGGACCCCGAGGCCGAACGGCGGGTTTCGATCATCGATCAGTTTTTCCGCGAGGGTTCGCTGGACGATCTCGCCGCAGGCGAGTTCGGTATCGTCATCGGTGACAAGGCTGCGACCAAGCTCGGTGTCGGCGTGGGGGACAAGATCACCTTCGTGGCGCCCGAAGTCATCGTGACTCCAGCTGGGATGTTCCCGCGCATGAAGCGTTTTACCGTGACCGGAATCTTTCATGTCGGAGCCGGCGAGATCGATGGCTACGTTGCGCTGGCGAACATCGCTGACATAGCACGGCTGCAGCGCTGGAAGCCGGACCAGGTCCAGGGAGTTCGTCTGCGTTTCGACGACCTGTTCCAGGCGCCCCGCATTGCCTGGGAGCTGGCCGGCCAGCTCGGCGATGATTTCTATTCCCGTGACTGGACCCGCACCCATGGCAACCTGTACCAGGCGATTCGCATGGAGAAGGCCATGATCGGACTGTTGTTGCTGCTGATCGTGGCGGTGGCGGCGTTCAACATCATTTCGACGCTGGTGATGGTAGTAACCGACAAGCGCGGCGATATCGCCATCCTTCGCACGCTGGGCGCGACCCCGAAACAGATCATGGCGATATTCATGGTCCAGGGTACGGTGATCGGCGTCGTCGGCACCTTGGTCGGGGCGCTGCTGGGCATGTTCGCGGCAGTCAATGTCAGCAGCTGGATCGCTGCCCTGGAACGCCTGATCGGACACAAGTTTCTCAGCGCCGACGTCTATTTCATTGACTATCTGCCGTCACGGCTGATGGCGGCCGACGTCATCCAGGTCTGTGTTGCCGCGCTGGTCCTGAGTTTCCTCGCGACCCTGTATCCGGCCTGGCGCGCTGCGCGCACCCAGCCGGCAGAGGCGCTACGTTATGAGTGAACAGGTTATGAACGAGCTTTCTTCGCAAAAGCACGCGGTGCTGAGCTGCCGCAATCTTGGCAAACGCTACGAGCAGGGTCCGGAGTCGGTGGAAGTGCTGTCCGGCCTGCAACTCGAGTTGTTCCCGGGGCAGCGCGTCGCCATCGTCGGCAGTTCCGGCTCGGGCAAGAGCACCCTGTTGAACCTGCTTGGCGGGCTGGATACGCCCAGTGAGGGCAGTGTCTGGCTGGCCGGTGAGGAGCTTTCGGCGCTCAACGAAAAGGATCGCGGGTTATTGCGTAACCGCGCGCTGGGCTTCGTTTACCAGTTCCATCACCTGCTCGCCGAATTCACTGCACTGGAGAATGTCTGCATGCCGTTGCTGATCGGGCGGACGCCGATCCCGAAAGCGCGGCAGAAGGCCGCTGCGCTGTTGACGCGTGTCGGACTCGGGCATCGCCTTGAGCACAAACCGGCGGAGCTCTCGGGCGGTGAACGCCAGCGTGTGGCGATTGCACGGGCGCTGGTGAACGAGCCGGCGCTGGTACTGCTCGACGAACCTACCGGAAACCTTGACCATCACACGGCGCAAGGCATCCAGGACCTCATGCTGGAGCTCAGCAAGTCGTTGCAGACTGCCTTCCTCGTGGTTACCCATGACCGTCAGCTTGCCGCGCAGATGGATCAGATCCTGCGGTTAGAAGACGGACGTCTGGTGGTCGAATGATGTTCAGGCCTCTGAGTGTCTTTATCGGCAGCCGCTACACCCGTGCCAAGCGGCGCAACCATTTCATCTCGTTCATCTCCCTGACCTCGCTAATCGGCCTGGCACTTGGCGTGTTGGCGATGATCATGGTCCTGTCCGTGATGAACGGATTTCAGCGCGAGATGAGTTCGCGCATTCTCGGGATGGTGTCCCACGCCACCGTCATCGGTGATCAGCCATTGGACGACTGGCAGGCCGTTGCGTCGCGCCTGTCGGCGCATCCTCAGATTGTCGGCAGTGCACCCGTCACCCAGCTCGAAGGCATGCTGTCATTCAAGGGCAGCATGCAGCCGATACAGATCAGCGGTATCGATCCGCAGGCTGAGGCGGATGTATCCATCGTCGGTGATCGCCTGGTCGGGGGCAGTCTGGATGCGCTGAAACCGGGTGAGTTCGGCGTCATCATCGGCTTGATGACCGCCCGGCGCTTCGGTCTGAAGCTGGGCGACAAGTTGACACTGATCGTGCCGGAAGTGAGCTCCTCGCCCGGTGGAGTCACGCCTCGCATGCAGAGGCTGAATGTGGTTGGCGTTTTCAAGGTGGGCGCCGATCTGGACGGCAGCCTGGGGATGATCCACCGCGCCGATGCTGCGCAGATCCATCGTTGGGCGCCGCAGCAGGTGCAGGGCGTGCGGCTCAAGCTGAGCGACCTGTATCGGGCGCCGGAGGTGGCAGCGCAGGTGGCTGAAATGCTCGGTGATGGCTACCGCGTGGAGGACTGGTCTTATACGCAGGGCAGCCTATTCAGCGCGATGAAGATGGAAAAGACCATGATTGGGCTGTTGTTGATGCTGATCGTTGCGGTGGCTGCCTTCAATATCATTGCGACGCTGATCATGGTCGTTGCCGACAAGCGAGCCGATATCGCGATTCTGCGCACGCTTGGCGCGACTCCACGGCAGATCATGGCGATCTTCATGGTTCAGGGCAGCATCATTGGCTTCAGTGGCACCGTGATAGGCGTGATTCTGGGCGTACTCGGTGCGCTGAACGTAAGTGCTCTGGTGGCCTGGCTGGAAAAAGTGTCAGGCCAGCATATCTTTAGTTCCGACGTCTACTTCATCAGCACCCTGCCATCGGAGCTGCGTCTGGAGGACGTGGTGCTGGTATCGGTCGCGGCGCTGACCTTGAGCTTCTTGGCTACGCTCTATCCGGCATGGCGAGCCGCGCAGACCCAGCCGGCCGAGGCACTGCGCTACGAGTGATGGCCGTTAGCGCCGGCCGTTCTGTCGCCGGCGCCAGCTGCGCCCGACCCACCAGCGCCAGTAGGCCTGAGTTAGAACGTAGCCGAGAATGGCGAAAACGACGCCCGAAACCAGCGAGCCCAGATACAGCGGCTGCCAGTTGTGCTGCAGCATGTGACTTACCCAGGCCAGGCTCAATTCTGCCGGCATGTCAGAGGCCGGTGTATCCAGCAGCCAGGTTCCGACCTTGTAATTGCAATAGAACACCGGAGGCATGGTCAGCGGGTTGGTCAGCCAGACCAAACCTACCGCGATGGGCAGATTGGCTCTCGCGGGAAGCGCACAGACGGCCGCCGCGAGCATCTGCATGGGCATCGGAATCATCGCCCAAAACAGGCCGATAGCCATGGCTCGCGCCACCGAGTGCCTATTGAGATGCCAGAGATTGGGATCGTGAATCAGCGCGCCGAGAAAACGCAGGGACTTGTTAGTCTTGATGCGATCGGGGTGCGGCATGTAGCGTTTGAAAAAGCGACGCGGCATGAAGGTTCTCTGGCAGGCTGCAGCCCGGCGATTATGCCTCGAATCGCGATGCGGCGCTGACAGGAGTTTTGTGACATTAGGTCTACGCCCGCGACAAATTGACCATCCGCCCACAGCGGTCCCGGAATGGATTCCAGGAGTCGAAAAAGCATGCGCACATGGATGTTGGCGCTCGCGGCAGGCCTCGTCTTGCCCCGTTTCTTACCGGCGTTGCCCTCTGTCTGGATCTTGTGCGTGCTTGGCGTGCTGGGGGGCTTGCTGCTTTCGCGTCGGCGCTGGGCGTCGTCCGGGTTGCTTCTCCTCGGGTTCGCCTGGGCATGCTGGCAGTGCCAGAGTGCCATTGATGATCGCCTGCCCGTTTCGCAAGATGGCCGGACATACTGGATCCAGGGGACGGTCAGTGGATTGCCCACCAGCACGGGCGATGTCGTGCGCTTCGAGTTGGAGGATATCGAGTCGAGGCATGCTGGGCTGCCGTCGAAGGTGCGTCTGTCCTGGTACGGCGGCCCGCAAGTGCGGGCCGGCGAGCGCTGGCGGCTTGCGGCTCGACTGAAACGTCCGCGTGGCCTGGTCAATCCGCATGCGTTCGACTACGAAGCCTGGTTGCTGGCGCGTCGCATTGGCGCGACCGGTTCGGTCAAGGCGGGAGAGCGCCTCTTCGCGCCGCACTCCGTGAATAGTTGGCGCGACCGCTTGAGGCTCCGTCTGATGGAGGTCTCCGCGTCCGGTCGACAAGGCGCGATTGCGGCACTGGTGGTCGGTGATGACTCCGGCCTGAGTCATGAGGATTGGCAGGTGTTGCAGGACACCGGCACGGTGCACCTGATGGTCATATCCGGACAGCACATCGGCATGCTGGCTGGCTTGCTATACGGACTGGTTTCGCTAGCAGCTCGATGGGGCTTCTGGCCCAGCCGTTGGCCCTGGCTTCCATGCGCATGCGCGTTGGCTCTCGCTGGCGCGCTTTCCTATGGATGGCTCGCGGGGTTCGATGTGCCGGTGCGTCGTGCGTGTCTCATGGTCGCCGTGGTCCTGCTCTGGCGCTTGCGCTTTCGTCATCTGGGTGTCTGGCAGCCGCTGTTGCTGGCGCTGAATGGTGTCCTGCTGGTCGACCCCCTGGTCTCGTTGCAGCCGGGGTTTTGGCTCTCATTCGGGGCCGTTGCGGTGCTCGCGCTGGCGTTCTCCGGTCGGCTCGGCCGATGGAAGTGGTGGGCGACGCTGACGCGCGCCCAATGGGCAGCTTCCCTCGGCCTGCTGCCTCTGTTACTGACGCTGGGACTGCCGGTCAGCGCCAGCGGGCCTTTGGCCAATCTGATTGCCGTACCCTGGGTAAGCCTCACCGTTCCCTTCGCGCTGCTCGGTACGTTGCTTCTGCCGTTGGGCGCTATCGGCGAGACGCTACTCTGGTTGGTCGGCACCTCGCTGGCGCTGCTGTTCGAGCTGCTGTCCGCCATGGCTACCTGGCAACCCGCCTGGCTGGCGGTCGGTATACCCATCTGGGCCTTGCTGATGATTGGGCTGGGTGTGCTGTTGATGTTATTGCCGTCAGGTGTGCCGGTGCGTGCGCTCGGACTGGTGCTCCTCGCGCCGTTGGTGTATCCCCCGTATTCCGAAGTAGCCGAAGGACGGGCGCAGGTCTCGGTGCTGGATGTGGGGCAGGGGCTTTCGGTACTGGTGCAGACCCGGGAGCACGCGTTGCTCTACGATGCGGGACCGAGGCAGGGTGATTTCGATACCGGCGAGCGTGTCGTGTTCCCGTCGCTGCGAAGCCTGGGCGTGAAGAGGCTGGACATACTGCTGCTGAGCCATGCGGATAACGATCATTCCGGTGGCGCTCAGGCGATCCGTCGACTGCTTCCGGTCGCGCGGACCGTCAGTGGGGAGCCGCAACGACATGCGACCGATCTGAATGCCAAGCCCTGTGAAAACGGTGCCGAGTGGCGGTGGAACGGCGTGCGTTTCAGTCTCTGGCAATGGCAGACGGCCCGGGAAAGCAATCAGACGTCATGCGTTCTGCTGGTCGAGGCCAATGGCGAACGGGTTCTGCTTACCGGCGATATCGATCAGGCCGCGGAGCAGGCTTTGCTGCTCAGCGGACAGGACGTAAAGGCGCAGTGGTTGCTATTGCCTCATCACGGCAGCCTCAGCTCATCGTCGGAGCCATTCCTGCGAGCGGTGGAACCGAGCGCCGCGCTGATCTCACGGAGCCTGCACAACGCTTTCGGTCATCCTCATCCGACTGTGACCGCTCGCCTCGAAGCGTCCGCGATCGACGTTTACGACACTGCCTTGCACGGCGCGATCCGCATCGATCTCGGCGATTTCTCGGTGGCGGAGATACAGCGTGCGGAACGTCGGTTCTGGCGGGAAAAATGAGAACGGCGGCCGTCGGCGACCCCGCGACCCTATGCTAGAGTGGCGCCACTTTTTCGAGGGGGATTCATCTCGTGTGGGAGCTGGTCAAAGCAGGCGGCTGGATAATGCTGCCAATCATCCTGTGTTCCATCGCCGCCGCCGGCATCGTTGCTGAGCGCCTGTGGACACTGCGCCCGAGTCGTGTCACGCCGCCGCATCTGCTTGGCCAGGTGTGGAAGTGGATCAAGGACAAGAAACTCAGCAACCAGAAGCTCAAGGAGCTGCGCGCGGATTCGCCTTTGGGTGAGATTCTTGCCGCCGGCCTCAGCAACTCCAAGCGTGGTCGCGAGATCATGAAGGAGTGCATCGAAGAGGCGGCCGCGCGCGTCGTTCACGACCTGGAGCGCTACCTCAACGCCCTTGGCACCATTGCCGGCATCGCGCCCTTGCTTGGCCTGCTGGGAACGGTGCTGGGCATGATCGAGATCTTTAGCGCCTTCATGGGCTCTGGCATGGCCAACGCGCCGCTGCTCGCCGGCGGTATCGCCAAGGCGCTGATCACCACCGCGGCGGGCCTGATGGTCGGTATCCCAGCGCTGTTCTTCCATCGTTTCCTGCAACGCCGCGTCGACGAGCTGGTCGTTGGCATGGAGCAGGAAGCGATCAAGCTGGTGGAAGTGGTGCAGGGCGACCGCGATGTCGATCTCGGTGAGGGCAAGGCGTGAAATTCCGTCGCAAACCCCGGGAGAACGTGGAGATTGGGCTGGCACCGCTGATCGACGTGGTCTTCATTCTGCTGTTGTTCTTCGTGGTCACCACGACCTTCACCCGTGAAACGCAGCTCAAGGTCGATCTTCCGGAAGCCGCCAGCGGTACACCGCCGCAGGATGCCGAGGTCCGCCAGCTGGAAGTGCTGATCGACGTGGCCGGCAATTATTCGCTCAACGGCAAAGCGCTACTGAAGAGCGACCTCAATTCGCTGATGGCGGCGTTGAGCAAGGAATCAGGCGGCGACAATCGGCTGCCGATGGTCATCAGCGCCGATGGTAAGACCCCGCATCAGGCGGTGATCACCGCGATGGATGCCGCCGGCAAGCTGGGCTTCGGCCAGCTGCGCATCACCACGGTCGAGGCGCAGGCCTCTCCCTGATGTCATTCGCCGATCGCCTGCAACGCGCCTGGTATCAGGGGCATCCGGCCCTATGTGTGCTGGCTCCGCTGGAGCTACTCTATCGGCGCGTTGTCGAGGCAAAGCGACGGCGCTTTCTCAAAGGTGAAAGCGCTGCCTATCGCGCACCAGTGCCGGTCATCGTGGTGGGTAACATCACCGTAGGTGGAACAGGCAAGACTCCACTGATTCTCTGGCTGATCGAGCATTGCCGTAGCCGCGGGCTGCGCGTCGGCGTCGTCAGCCGCGGCTACGGTGCCAGGCCGTCGGCGCTGCCCTGGCGCGTTCAACCCGAACACTCGGCGGAGCAATCAGGCGACGAGCCGCTGTTGATCGTGCAGCGTACCGGCGTGCCGCTTATGATAGATCCCGACCGATCACGCGCGGTACGGTGCCTGCTGGAGACCGAATCGCTTGACCTGATCCTTTCCGACGATGGCCTGCAGCACTATCGGCTGGCCAGGGACCTCGAACTCGTACTGATCGACGCGGCACGCGGGCTGGGCAACAGGCGCTGCCTGCCGGCTGGCCCCTTGCGCGAGCCGGCCGAACGCCTGAATAGCGTGGATGCTGTGCTGGTCAACGGCACCGATTCGGATACCGCCGACGGCTATGCGTTCAGCCTCAAGCCGGTCGCGCTGGTCGAACTGTGCTCCGGCGAGCGCTGGCCTCTCGATCACTTTCCCGCCGGCCAGCGGCTGCACGCGGTGGCTGGCATCGGCAACCCGCAGCGTTTCTTCACCACGCTCGAAACGCTACACTGGCGTCCGATTCCGCACCCCTTCGCCGATCACGCCGCCTACAGCCAGGAGCAGCTGGAATTCAGCCCCGCCCTGCCGTTGGTGATGACCGAGAAGGATGCGGTGAAATGCCGGGCATTCGCACCGCCGGGTTGGTCATATCTTCAGGTGCACGCCGTACCTTCTGCGGCTTTCGTCACCTGGTTCGACGGCCAGTTGGCGCGATTGCTGCCCGATCACTCTTAAGCCGCTCGCACTGCCATCGCAGTCGAACGCTTCCAAGGACTGCGCATGGATACCAAACTGCTCGACATACTGGCCTGCCCACTATGCAAGGGGCCGCTGAAGCTGACCGATGACAAGTCGGAACTGATCTGCAAGGCCGACGCCCTGGCGTTTCCCGTGCGCGATGGCATCCCGGTGATGCTCGAGAGCGAGGCCCGTACGCTGGACGTGGATGAGCGCCTCGACAAATGAGCACTGCCTACACTGTCGTGATTCCCGCCCGCTATGCCTCGACCCGCCTGCCTGGCAAGCCATTGCAGGACATCGCCGGCAAGCCGATGATCCAGCACGTGTGGGAGCAGGCAAGCAAGAGCACGGCTCAGCGCGCGGTCATCGCCACCGACGACTCGCGCATCGTCGATGCCTGCTCGGCATTCGGTGCGCAGGTTGTTTTGACCCGCCCCGACCACAACTCCGGCACCGACCGGCTGGCTGAGGTGTGCGAGCAGCTTGGTCTGCCGAGTGACGCCATCGTGGTCAACGTGCAGGGCGACGAGCCGCTGATTCCCCCGGCAGTCATTGATCAGGTTGCCGCCAATCTGGCTGCGCACCCCGAGGTGGCCATCGCCACGCTCGCCGAACCATTGAGTGATGTGCAGGCGCTGTTCAATCCAAACGTGGTAAAGGTGCTCTCGGACACCAATGGCCTGGCGCTGACCTTCAGTCGGGCGCCGCTGCCCTGGGCAAGAGATGCGTTTGCCGCCGATCGCAGCGTACTGCCTGCTGGCGTGCCGTACCGCCGGCACATTGGTATCTACGCCTATCGCGCCGGTTTCCTCGCTGATTTCGTTTCCTGGGGTCCTTGCTGGCTCGAGGACACCGAGTGTCTGGAGCAGTTGCGCGCGCTCTGGCACGGCCAGCGTATTCACGTTGCAGACGCGGTACAGGCACCGCCTGCGGGGGTGGATACCGCGGAAGACCTGGAGCGGGTCCGTCGTCTGCTGGGCGGCTGAGATGAGAATCCTGTTCGTCTGCATGGGCAACATCTGCCGTTCGCCCACCGCCGAAGGCGTGTTTCGCCAGCGCGTCGAGCAGGCCGGGCTCGGCAGTCGGATCGAGATCGATTCTGCTGGGACCGGCGATTGGCATGTGGGCAAGGCTCCGGACTCGCGTGCTTGCGCCGCGGCCGGCAAACGCGGCTATCGGCTGACAGCGCTGCGCGCGCGCCAGGTGCAGCCGGAAGACTTCCTGCGTTTCGACCTTATTCTGGCGATGGATCACGACAACCTGGCTCGACTGGAGGCCTTGCGCCCCGAAGCGAGCAGGGCGGAGCTTGATCTGTTGCTACGCCGTTGCGGACTGGCGCGTGACGTGGTGCCAGACCCTTACTACGGCGAGGCAGGCGGCTTCGAGGAAGTGTTGGATCTCCTCGAGGAGGCCTGTGATGCGCTGCTTGCGGAATTGAAGGGGCAACTGTGAGCCTGATCCTCGAATCGAACCGATCACTCAAGGCATTCAACACGTTCGCTGTCGATCAGCGTGCGCGCTACTTCGCGGCCGCTCATAACGATGAGGATGTTCGTGACGCGCTCGCCCAGGCGCGTCGGCTCGACGTTCCGCTGCTGCCGATCGGTGGTGGCAGCAACTTGCTGCTGACTCGTGACGTGCCGGCGCTTGTCCTGCATATGGCCAGCCGTGGCAAACGCATCATCGATGAGTCTGCCGAGCAGGTTCTGGTCGAGGCGGAGGCAGGCGAGCCCTGGCACCCATTCGTGCTCTGGACGCTGGATCAAGGCTTGGCGGGCCTCGAGAATCTGAGCCTGATACCAGGTACCGTTGGTGCATCACCAATCCAGAATATCGGTGCCTACGGTGTCGAGATCAAGGACGTATTTGCAGGGCTCACTGCGCTGGATAGTGAAACTGGGATCATCCGTGAGTTCAGCGAGGACGACTGCGCATTCGGTTATCGCGACAGTCTGTTCAAACAGCAGCCCGGGCGTTTTCTGATTCTGCGAGTGCGTTTCGCGTTGCGTCGCCAGGCAGCGCTGCATCTTGAGTATGGGCCGATCCGCCAGCGTTTGGCGGAGCAGGGGATTACCGTACCTTCCGCGCAGGATGTGAGCCGAGCTGTTTGTGCCATCCGCAGTGAAAAGCTGCCGGATCCACAGCAGCTGGGCAATGCCGGGAGTTTCTTCAAGAATCCGCTGGTGCCGGCTGCCGCTGCTCAGACGCTGCGCGACCGTTACCCCGAGCTGGTCGGTTATCCGCAAGCCGACGGTCAAGTGAAACTGGCGGCTGGCTGGCTGATCGAGAAGGCTGGCTGGAAGGGATTTCGTGACGGCGACGCAGGGGTGCATCGGCTGCAGGCGTTGGTGCTGGTCAATCATGGCCTGGCCACGGGGGTGCAGCTGCTGGACCTGGCGCGACGTATCCAGGCCGATGTGCTGGAGCGCTTCGGCGTAAGCCTTGATATCGAGCCAAATGTGCTCTGACTACGACTCGTACGGTCAGTTCTCGCTGCGTTAAAGCCAGGCCGTGCGGTGGTGTAGATATCTGGTTCCGGTCGCTTGAGTTGTACTGATCTCGTACTTCGGTTCGCCTAGCGCGGGCAACCAAGCAGAACCTGCGATGTGCATCGGATGTAAGCGAGCTCAATTTCGACCTGCAGCCGGTCCGGCTTCTCAAGCTTGCAGTGACGGCTTTTTCGGGGAGAGATGGGGCAGTGAATAGCCTTGCTGACTGCGCCGCACCCCTTCTGCCATGAGCGTTCTCCTGATGAATAAGACGAAGGTGTAAACCTTATTCAGGACGGGACAATGCAAAAAAAAGGATGCCGAAGCATCCCTTTTTTAGGCCGGCGGTGTTTAGCCTTGCGGCTTCTCACGGTTATCTGGCTGGTCACCTTCTGCAGCTTGTTCCGGCTCCTGGGGTGATGGCTGAACCACTTCCTCAGTTGTCGGTGCTTCTGGCTTCTGCTCGTCTACTTCAGCGGTCGACACCTGTGCTTGTTCGGCGGGCTCGTCAGCCTCGGCGAGCGACTGCTCGTGGAGGGTGGTGACTGGCTCGGCGAACTGCTCAGGCTGGGCGTCGGCAGCCACCGGCTCCGCAACTTGTTCAACTTGCGCTTCGACGACTGGCTCGCTGGCGACGATCTCCGGGCTGGCCAGAGGTTGCTCCGCTGCGGCCTTGGCGTCGGCTTCTGCCGCTTCCTTGGCCAGACGCTCGGCTTCACGCTGACGGCGACGGACCTCGCGCGGATCATTAGGCGCGCGTCCGCTCGGCGCCAGTACTGGCGCCACGGCCGGTGCGACTTCGACTTTCTCGACCACCGGCTCCGGGGCAGGCTGCGGGGTGACGTCGGCTTGGACGACCTGTGCTGCTTCGCTCGGCGCAACTTCGGCAGCGTGTGTCGATGTCTCGTCTGCAGCTTCGATAGCTATCGACTGCTCGGCCACAGTGCGCTGCTTGTCCGTACTTTCCAGGCTTGGCGCATGCTCGACAATCGTCGCTACACCATCGGTGCTGGTTTGAATCACGGCGTCATCAGCGAGCTTAGCCTGTGGAGCCGCTTCGGTGTCGGCGGTGTTCGCGGCCAGGGCGGCGGCTGTTGCTGCGACGGCGATTTCCTCGGTTTTCACCGGGGCGTTGCTCTCGTCGACCTCGTCGATTTCGTTACCGTTGGCGTCACGCTGACGCTCACGGCGATTGCTGCGACGACGCTGGCCGCGGGAGCGGCGGCGTGGGCGGTCGCCGTCGTTGCCTTCGCTGCCCTCGTTGGAGTCCTGGGCGTCCTCGGCTTCGTTCGCATCCTCGGTTTGCTGCAGCAGCTCATCGGCGGCTACCGGGGCTTGCCGTTCGGCGCGCGGCTTGCGCTCTTCGCGCGGGGCGCGTGGTTGCCGCTCGGCCTGCTCTTCTTCTGCTGCTACAGCGATCGGAGCTTCGTCGATTGGTGCTCGCAGTTCGCGCTTACGCTCCTCGCGGGGCTTGCGGTCCTCGCGTGGGGCTCGCTCGCGGCGCGGCTGGCTTTCGGCAACTTCGGCCTGTTCACGGGGTTTGCGTTCCTCGCGTGGTGGGCGCGGCTGGCGCTCTTCGCGGGGCTGACGCTCCTCGCGAGCTTGGCGCTCCTCACGGGGCTGGCGTTCTTCGCGCGGCTTGCGCTCCTCATCACGGCCACCGCGCGAATCGCGGCGACGGTTCTGCTGGCGTCCGCTGCGGCGCTCGTCATTGCGCTGCGGGCGCGGCGAGGCGGGCTTCTTCTCGACTTCGGCTGTGGCCTGCGGTTCTTTCGTCTCGCCTGCGAACAGTCCGACCAGGGATTTGATCAGGCCCTTGAACAGACTTGGTTCCTGCACCGGCGCGGCAACGGGTGTTTCGGCTGGCGCTGCGGCGGCTGCCGCCGGTGCGGTGCGCTGCGGTGCGGTCTTGACCGCCGCTTCCTGACGAACCAGGGTGCGTGTGGAGCTGACCGGCTGAGCTTCTTCGGCCTCGGTCGGGCTCATTTCGTAGCTGGCTTGGCCTGCCATGATTTCTGGGCTGTCGTCACGCAGTCGCTGAACTTCGAAGTGCGGCGTTTCCAGGTGATCGTCCGGCAGTATGAAGATGCGCGCACGGGTGCGCAGCTCGATCTTGGTGATCGCGTTGCGTTTCTCGTTGAGCAGGAATGCTGCTACCTGGAACGGCACGCGGGCGCGAACCTCGGCGGTGCGGTCCTTGAGGGCTTCTTCTTCGATCAGGCGCAGAATCGCCAGCGACAGCGATTCGACGTCACGAATGATGCCTTGGCCGTTGCAGCGTGGGCAGACGATGCCGCTGGTCTCGCCCAGAGAGGGGCGCAGACGCTGGCGGGACATTTCCAGCAAACCGAAGCGCGAGATACGGCCGACCTGGATACGTGCACGGTCGGCTTCCAGTGCTTCGCGCATCTTCTCCTCGACGGCGCGCTGGTTCTTGGCAGGGGTCATGTCGATGAAGTCGATGACGATGAGTCCGCCGATGTCGCGCAAACGCAGCTGGCGGGCGATTTCCTCGGCCGCCTCCAGATTGGTCTGCAGGGCGGTTTCTTCGATGTCGCCACCCTTGGTGGCGCGAGCCGAGTTGATGTCGATGGATACCAATGCTTCGGTCGGATCGATGACGATAGAGCCGCCGGAAGGCAGTTTTACTTCACGCTGGAAGGCCGTCTCGATCTGGCTTTCGATCTGGAAGCGGTTGAACAGCGGTACGGAATCTTCGTACAGCTTGATCTTGCTGGCGTACTGCGGCATCACCTGCTGGATGAAGCTCAATGCCTCGTCCTGTGCTTCGACACTGTCGATCAGCACTTCGCCGATGTCCTGGCGCAGGTAGTCGCGGATGGCGCGGATGATGACGTTGGATTCCTGATAGATCAGAAATGGCGCGGGGCGATCCTGGGACGCATCCTTGACTGCGGTCCAGAGCTGCAACAGATAGTCGAGGTCGCACTGCAGCTCTTCGCTGGAGCGGCCCAGGCCTGCCGTGCGGACGATCAGACCCATGTCAGCGGGGATATCGAGACCGTTCAGGGCTTCACGCAATTCATTGCGTTCTTCACCTTCGATGCGGCGCGAAATGCCACCAGCACGCGGATTGTTCGGCATCAGGACCAGATAACGGCCGGCCAGACTGATGAAGGTGGTCAGTGCAGCGCCTTTGTTGCCGCGCTCTTCTTTTTCGACCTGAACGATGACTTCCTGGCCTTCGCGCAGGACGTCCTTGATGTTCACGCGGCCTTCAGGCGATTTGCTGAAGTATTCGCGAGAAATTTCCTTGAGGGGGAGGAAGCCATGGCGCTCGGCGCCGAAGTCGACGAAAGCAGCTTCGAGACTGGGCTCGACGCGGGTGATCTTGCCCTTGTAGATGTTGGCTTTCTTCTGCTCGCGGGCACCTGATTCGATGTCCAGATCGAACAGACGTTGGCCGTCGACCAGTGCGACACGCAACTCTTCG
>TARA_R100000093_G_scaffold71075_1_pt1 | contig 16784 bp, 15 predicted proteins | sample TARA_R100000093 | Tara Oceans TARA_R100000093 (sample SAMEA2620053) | marine metagenome | biome: marine biome (ENVO:00000447); feature: mesopelagic zone (ENVO:00000213) & marine oxygen minimum zone (ENVO:01000065); material: "saline water (ENVO:00002010), including plankton... | reverse complement strand
AGGCCCACGTAGAAGGTGTTGCCGCCGACCTTGAGGCCGAACAGCCCCGAGTAGGTCTTGTTTTCCAGTTCGCCGGCCAGCTCGGCGCCGTCTTCGCTGCCGTTGAAGAAGCCAAGGTTGGCGGTCAGCGCCACGCTGTCGCTGAGTGGCTGGACGTGCAGCAGCTGAGCGTACTGCTGCTGGTAGACGTCCTTGAGCTCGGCGCCCCACAGGCCGACGGTGGTGTTGGGGGTGAAGGCGTATTCGGCACCGACGTAGTTGAAACGATCGGAGCGGCCGCCACCGTAGCTCATGTCTTCCATGCTGGCGTCGTCACGCGGGCTGTTCTGGCGGAACTGGCCGGCGTGCAGGGTCAGCTTGGCGATTTCCTTGGAGGTCAGCATGCCGCCCTGGAAGGTCTGCGGCAGGGAGCGGCCGTCGTCGGAGCGCAGGATGGGCAGCACCGGCATCATCTCGCCGATCTTCACCTCGGTGGCGGACAGTTTCATCTTGGCGGCGAGCGCCAGGCGACCGAAGTCATCGGCCGGATGCGGGTCGGTCTGAGCGTCGTGGACCGGCAGCAGGGCGGTGCCGTAGGTGCCGCCACCGCCGTCGAGCTTGACCGAGTACAGGCCGAGGGCGTCGATGCCGAAGCCGACCGGGCCCTGGGTGTAGCCGGACTGCAGGTTGAAGATGAAACTCTGCGTCCATTCTTCGGCCTTGGTGCGGTTGACCGAATCGTCGCGGAATTCGCGGCCGATGTAGAAGTTGCGCAGGTTCAGCGAAGCCTTGGTGTCCTCCACGAAGCCGGCGGCCTGAGTGCCGGCGCTGAACGCGAGGGCACCGGTGCCGAGGGTGACAGCCAGGGCCAGGAGGGAAAGCGATTGGCGTGCAGTGGGTCGCATCATTTTTGTTTTCCTTTTTCACATGGACAGCAAAGCACAGGTTGCACAGGCCCCTCCGCGGTGGGGATGCAGTAAGGCAGGAGGGCGAGGTCCGCCGGATCAGTGGCGGGCCGGGTACATCAGGGCTTGGGAATGCCCAGGCTTTCCGGGGAGGTCTGGGCGGCGCCGGCCTCGTACAGCGACCAGGTTGTCACCGACTGCCAGCGATCCAAGTACTGCTTGGCTTCGTCGCCGGTCAGGTTCAGCGGCAGGGCGCCCATCTTGGTCAGGAAGGACTGGAACTCCTCCTTGGCCACGGCCTTGGAGAAGGCCTCGGTCAGCTTCTGCTTGGCTTCGTCAGGGATGTCCTGGCGTACCCACACGCCCCAGAACGGACCCCACGGCAGGAACTTCTTCATCTCCGGCAGCGCGTCGGTGATCGGCGCTACACCCGGCAGCGCGGCGTTTTCTTCGGCGGAAACCACCGCCAGGCCCTTGAGCTTGCCGCTGGTGATCATTTCCTTGGCGGCTATCAGGCTGAGCGGCATAAAGTCCAGGTGCCCGCCGAGCATCGCGGTGATGCCTGGGCCGTCGCCGGCGAAGGTGACTTCGCGAACCTTAAGGTCATCGACCGCCTCGATCATTGCGTGCACCGAGCCCGGCAGGCCGCCGGCGCCGGTCACGCCCATGCGCAGGGTGCTCGGCTTGGCCTTGGCGGCGGCGAGCAGGTCGGCCATCGAGTTGTACGGGCTGTCGGCCGGCACGGCGATCACCGCGACGTTCTGGCCGATCAGGTTGATGGTGTGGAAGTCGCCGTAGTCGAAGTCCGCCAGGCCGAGGAGAGGATAGAGCTGCGCGTTTTCTGCGGCGAGCAGTACGGTGTGGCCGTCCGGGCGCTGCTGCAGCACGTAGTTGCTGCCGATCACGCCGGTGCCGCCGGTACGGTTGTTGATGATGAACTTGCCGCCCAGCTCCTTCTCCACGTGCGGGATCAGGCTGCGCATGACGATGTCGGTGGCACCGCCAGCCCCCCAGGGAACCACGGCCTGGATGTTGCGCTGCGGATACTCGGCGCAGGCGGGCAGGGTCAGACCGGCGGCGACGGCGGTCAGGGTGATGCTGGCGAGTAGTTTCTTGATCATCGGAACTCTCCGTTTTGTTGTTGTTGGTGAAACTCAGGCCATGGCGGCCTTGCGCTTCTTGATCAGCCCCATCAGCGGGGTGTTGCTTAGCAGAATCAGGATCAGGCCGGTCGTGAGGATCAGCGACAGCGGGCTGGTGAATAGCGAGGTGATGAACGCCACCGGGCTGTCGCCCACCGAAGACATGGCCTGGCGGTACGAGGTGTCCATCAGCGGGCCGAGGATCACCCCGAGGATGATTGGCCCCATCTGGAAGCCGAAGGTCTTGAGGAAGTAGCCGGCGAAGCCGAAGCCGAGCATCCAGAACACTTCCATCATGCTGCTGTTGATGGAGTAGGTGCCCACGGTGCAGAGCACCAGAATCAGCGGGATCAGGACGGCCTTGGGAATCTCCACCAGCTTTGCGAACAGCTTGATACCCATCAGGCCGAAGATCAGCAGGAAGACATTGGCCAGGGCCAGGTTGCCCACGGTGAACCAGAAGATGTGCGGGTTCTCCACCATCAGCATCGGGCCCGGATTCAGGCCGTGGATCACTAGCGCACCGATGATCACCGCAGTCACCGCATCACCCGGCATGCCTAGGGTCAGCATCGGCACGTAGGCGCCGCCCACGGCTCCGCTGTTGGCGGTTTCCGGTGCCACCAGGCCTTCGTAGGCCCCTTCGCCAAACGGACGGGTAGGGTTCTTCACCGAGCGCTTGGCATGGTCGTAGGCCATCAGCGCGGCGATGTCGCCACCGACACCGGGCAGCACGCCGATGAAGGTACCCATCAGCGAAGTGCGCAGCGACAGCGGCAGGAACTTCTTCACCATGGCGAAGGACGGGATGATCTTGTCCACCTTCTGCTTGACCGGTGAGGTGTTCAGGTCGTGGAGCATGCCCAGGGCTTCTGCCACGCCAAACAGGCCGATCATCACTACCACGTAGTGGATGCCGCCCAGCAGGTTGATGTTGCCCAGGGTGAAGCGACCTTCGGCGGTGACCGGGTCCATCCCCACCATGCCGATGATGGCGCCCAGCGCAGCGGCGAAGATGCCCTTGGCCAGCGAACCCTTGGCCAGGCTGCCGACCAGCAGCAGGCCGATGCCGGCGATCAGGAAGTAGTCGCGCGGGGCGAACTTCAGCGCCAGGTCGCCGATGATCGGGGCGGCACTGGCCAGCACCAGCACGCCCACCAGGCCGCCGATCACCGACATCACGGTGGACAGGCCAATGGCCCGCCCGGCTTCACCCATCTTCGCCAGCGGGTAGCCGTCGAAGGCGGTGGCCACTGAGGAGGGGGCGCCGGGGATGTTCAGCAGGATGGCGCTGCGCGAACCGCCGTACACGCCGCCGATGTAGATGCCGACGATCAGCGCCAGCGCTTGGTTGACGTCCCAGCCGAAGGTGAAGGAGACCAGGATGGACACTGCCATGGTCACCGACAGGCCGGGAATCGCGCCAATGTAGATACCGGCCAGGGTGCCGAGGGCAGTCAGGGCCAGCAGACCCGGATCGAACCAGGCCATGGTGAAGTAGGAAAGGGCTTCGGTCATGTCGGTGGCCTCAGGGCAGATAGACGCTGAACACCAGGGTGAACAGCAGGTACACCAGTAGGATCGCCAGGGCGGTGACGCCGACGGCCAACAGCACGCCGCCGCGGCGCAGGTAGAGGATGCTGGCGATCAGGAACACGGCGGTGCTCACGTAGAAGCTGACCCAGCCCATGCTCGCCAGATAGGCCACGGCCAGGGCCAGGAAGCCCAGCACCTGGGGTGGGAAATGGTCGCGGCAGAACTGCTTCACGGCGGCCAGGCGTTTTTCTTCCGCGCCCTCCTTGGTGATGGCCTCGATCACGAACCAGACCGCGGACACCAGCATGATCAGGCTCACTCCCATTGGGAACGCGCCGGCGGAGTTGATCGAAGAGAAACCGGAAATCTGAAAGGCCAGGTAACCGATGAGCACGCTGAGCGCGAGCATCATCAAGGCGAAGGCGAGTTCGCCGACAAGTCTTCTTTGCTTGGGCATGGCACGCTCCGTAACCTGAGGTCGGGATGGGCGGGCGAAGGACGGGCTGGTGGTCTGAGAGCTATGCATGGTGGTTACCTTTCCGGATGGCTTGCGAGAGGCAGCACTCGGAAACGACGCGCTTCGCAGGGAAGGAGGGGTGGCGTATCTGACACGCACGACCGTGCATTGGGGAGAGGATGTACATGCAAGGAACCTATCGTTGTGAGTCTTATATTTGTTAGGAACGCAGGGGGTTCCCACATCAGCTGGTTTGAATAATGTGCCGAGGCCGCGAAGCGCGCAAACCCTGATGGCCGGTTATCGCACAGAAACTAACCAGTTCGAACATATTTTTTTCGAGGCCCTGGATTCCCCGCTTTGCTGCCGAGCCCGTAGAATTTTGCAGCTTGAAATAAGGGGTTTTAGCATGGCCGGAAGTCAGATTGAGCGAGCAGTTGGCATTCTCGAATGCCTCTCCAGTCAGCCGGGCGGAATGGCTCTGCATGCGCTGGCCGAGGCCTTGGCGATTCCCAAGAGTGCGACCCACCGGATGCTCACGGAGCTGACCCGCCTGGGCTATGTGCGCCAGGATGACCGCAGCAGTCACTATCTGTTGACCAGCAAGCTGATTGCCATGGGCTTTCGCTACCTGGGCAACAGCGGCGTGGACATCATCCAGCCGATTCTCGACCGCCTGGCCGAACAAACCGGTGAGCTGGTACGCCTCGGCGTGATCGACGGCGAGCGCCTGACCTGGATCGCCAAATCCCAGGGCGCGCGCAGCGGGCTGCGTTATGACCCGGACATGGGCCGTGAAGCGCCGCTGTTTCCTACCGCCACCGGCCATGCCTGGCTGGCCAGCATGACCGACGACGAAGCATTGGCCCGCGTGGTGCGCCAGGGGCCGCCCCCGGCCGACATGCTCGGGCCGAGCGCCCCGGCCGATGAGCAGGCCTTGCTGGAGCGCCTGCGCCTGGCCCGCGAGCGCGGTTATGCCTGGGTGGTGGAAAGCTCGGCGATGGGCATGTCGGCCATGGCCGCGGTGGTGCGCCATCCCCTCGATGGCCATCCCCTCGGGGTGCTGAGCGTGGCGGGGCCGACCGCACGACTCTCGGAAACACGTATGCATGAACTTGCCCCTTGCCTGCTGGCAGCCGCTCAAGAGCTGTCCGGCGCCAGCCAGGCCTCGGAATTGTTCGTCTGAAGGATTCGACAGGCGCCCGGCCCGCGAGTGGCCGGGCGAGAGGGATCAGGGCTTGGCAATGCCCAGCACCTGGGGCGATTGGTCCAGTGCGCCGGCTTCGTACATCGACCAGGCGGTGACCGACTGCCAGTGATCGAGGTACTGCCCGGCCTCGTCACCACTCAGATTGAGCGGCTGAGCGCCCATGCCTTTTAGGAACTTCTGGAAGTCCTCCTTGGCAACCGCCGCGGCGAAGGCTGCGCTAAGACGCTCCCGGGCCTCGGCCGGCACCTCCTTGCGCACCCAGATACCCCAAAATGATCCCCACGGCAGGTACCGCTCCATGCTGGGGATCGCCTGGGTAATCGGAGGCACGCCCGGCAGGCTCTCCAGTTCGGCGCTGGCCACCACGGCGAGCGCCCGCAGCTTGCCGGCTTTGAGCATTTCCTGGGCGGCAATCAGGCCAAGCGGCATGAAATCGATGTGGTTGCCCAGCAGGGCGGTGATACCCGGGCCATCCCCCGGGTAGGTGACGCCGCGCACCTTCAGCTCCTGCACCGCGCTGATCAGCGAATGCACGGAGTTGGGCAGCGAGCCGGGGCCGGAAACCCCCATGCGCAGGGTGTCCGGCTCGGCCTGAACGGCCGCCAGCAGTGCTTCCATGGTTTGGTAGGGGCTGTCTGCCGGCACGGCAATGATCGCCGGGTTCTGGCCGACGATGTTGATGGTTTCGAAATCGCCATAATCGAAGTGAGCCAGTTCCAGAACCGGATACAGCTGCGGATTTTCCGCCCCCAGGAGTACGGTGTAGCCATCGGGCCGCTGTTGCATGACGTAGTTGGTGCCGATGGCAGCGGTACCACCCGGCCGGTTGGTGATGATGAACTTGCCATCCAGCACCTGCTCGACATGGGGAATCAGGGTTCGCATCACCGTGTCGGTGGCACCGCCAGCGCCCCAGGGCACAACGGCCTGGATGTTGCGCGCCGGGTATTCGGCAAATGCAGTGCCGGCTGCGCAGAGGCTGGCGAGGAGAGTCAGGCGGGTGGCGAATTTAGCGATCATCGAACGAGCCTTTTGTTGTTGTGTACGTGTTGCGGGAGCGTCGGCTGCACGCGGGAGGCCGACCACCGAATCAGAGCAGGTTTGCCCGGATTTCGACATCTGGATCGGCCGATAAACGAACACAATTGTCGATAATCGACTTTGGTCGACCGCGAAAGGCTGGCGTCCGGCGCGCGAAAGCCCGATAGTGACGGCGACAAATCAAAAACTGGAACGAAGTTCTATAGAGCTGTAGCGTTTCGAGGAGAGCACTGTGCAGCGCCCGCTACGTATTGCCCTGATAGGCGCCGGTGTCATGGGGCGACAGCACCACCAGCACCTGGCGCACGTACCCGAAGCCCGGCTGTGCGCGATCGCTGACCCAGGCCCCCAGGCCGCCGGCTTCGCGGCCGAGCTCGGGGTTCCCGGATTCGCCGACCACCAGCAGATGCTGGCCGAGGCAGAGCCCGAAGCCGTGATCATCGCCAATCCCAATCCCTTGCATGTCAGTACCGCGCTGGATTGCCTGGCCCGCGGCGTGCCGGTACTGCTGGAAAAGCCGGTGGGCGTGAGCCTGGAGGAGGTGCGCACCCTAGTGGAGGCGAGCGCACGGCTGGGCGTGCCGGTGCTGGTGGGCCACCACCGCCGGCACAATCCGCTGATCGCCCGGGCGCGAAGATTGATCGGGGAGGGCGCCCTCGGGCGCCTGACCATGGTGACGGCCCTGTGGCAGTTGCAGAAGCCGGACAGCTATTTCGACATCGCCTGGCGTCGCGAGCCGGGTGCCGGCCTGTTGCTGACCAATCTCATCCATGACCTGGACCTGCTGCGGTACCTGTGCGGTGAGGTGCGGCAGGTCCAGGCAATCACCCACAACGGCGTGCGCGGCTTCGCCAACGAGGACAGCGCCGCGGTACTGCTGAAGTTCGAGAGCGGCGCGCTCGGCACCCTGACCGGCTCGGACGCGGTGGCGGCGCCCTGGAGCTGGGAGCTGTCCGCTGGCGAAAACCCGGTGTACCCGCGCCAGTTCGATCAGCCCTGCTACCTGCTGTCCGGCACACGTGGCGCCCTGAGCATTCCTCAGTTGCAGGTCTGGCAGTACGCCGAAGCGGGCGCGGGCTGGCATCAGCCGCTGCGCCGGTCGAGCGAACCGGTGCCAGCGGGCGAGGCCCTGCGCCTGCAGCTCGAGCACTTCGTCCAGGTCGCCCGTGGCGAAGCGCAGCCGCTAGTCGATGCCGCGGACGCCGGCCGCACCCTGGCGCTGGTCGAGGCGATCCAGCGGGCCGCCGGCAGCGGTCAGGCGGTCGCCCCCGAAGCGCTTTGAATTCACCCCCAACCCTGATTCGAGTGAGCAACATGAACGATCACGCGCTTTCTCTGGCCGCACTCACCGTGCTTGAACTGTCCCCGCCGGACATGGTGGAGGTCGCCGCCCGGGCCGGCTATAGCCATGTCGGCCTGCGCCTGGTACCGGCGACGCCGGAGGAATACCACTTCCCCCTGGTGGCCGACGCCGCGCTGCGCCAGGCGACCCTGGCGCGGATGCGGGATACCGGCATCCGCGTGCTGGACGTGGAAATCCTGCGCCTAAAGCCGGAGACCCGGGTCGTCGATTTCGAAGCGGTGCTGGCGACCGGCGCCGAGTTCGGCGCCAGCGAGCTGCTGGTGGCCGGCAATGATCCGGACGAGGCGCGCCAGACCGACAACTTCGTCGCGCTCTGCGAGCTTTGTGCGCGGTACGGGCTGCATCCGCACCTCGAGTTCATGCCCTGGACCGACGCACGGGACCTGACCCAGGCCCTGCGCATCGTCGAAGCCGCCGGCCAGCCCAATGGCTGTGTGCTGGTCGATGCCTTCCACTTCAATCGCTCCCGCTCACGCCTGGAGGATCTGGCACAGGTCGATCCCGCACGGCTGCGTTACATGCAGGTCTGCGATGTGGCGGGTCCAGTACCGGACGACATGGACGAGATCCTGCGCCAGGCGCGCAACGAGCGACGCTTCCCCGGTGATGGTGATTGCGACCTGCTCGGTCTGCTGCGGGCGATGCCGGCAGGCATTCCGCTGAGCCTGGAAATTCCCACCCGCCAGTTGCTCGAGCAGGGCGTTAGTGCCCTCGAACGGGCCTGCATGGCCCGGGACAAGACCCTGACGCTGTTGAACCAACTCTGAGGCCCTGCACTGCGGGCGGCCTCTGGCGCAGCCCGCAGCGCAGGCTTTCCAGGAGCACCAATGAAGTGGCCCGTAATGCCCTCGGGGCAGGCACCGCATCCTGCCCGGGGCATTCTGCTGGTGGTACTGGCAACGCTTTTGTTCGCCAGTCACGACGCGCTGGCCAAGTATTTGAGCGGCTTCTATCCGGTGATCCTGGTGGTGTGGGTGCGCTACGTGGTGCACTCGCTGTTGATGGCTGGGATCTTCCTGCCGCGTGCCGGTCTGCGCATGCTACGGACTCGCCGGCCTGGGCTGCAGCTGTTGCGCGCCATCTGCCTGCTGGGCACCAGCCTGCTGTTCGTCAGCAGCCTGCAGTTCATTCCCCTGGCGGCGGCGACCGCGGTCAACTTTCTTGCCCCGGTGCTGGTCACCGCGCTGTCCGTGCCGTTGCTCGGCGAGCGGGTGAGCATGGGCCAATGGGTGGCGGTGTCCTTGGGCTTTTTCGGCGTGCTGGTGATTGTGCATCCGGGTGGCGAGCTGTTCACCCCGGCCATCCTCCTGCCGCTGGGCTCCGCGCTGTGCTTTGCGCTGTATCAGCTGCTTACCCGCAAGCTCAGCGAGTTCGACGGGCCGAGCACCAGCAACCTGCTCGCGGGACTGTTCGCCACCGTGGTCCTGAGCACCCTGATGCCGCTGTTCTGGCAACCCCTGGCGCTGCAGCACCTGCCGCTGCTGCTGGCGTTGGGAGTTCTCGGCATGCTCGCGCACCTGCTGCTCACCCAGTCGTTCCGCCACGCGCCACCCGCCTTGCTGGCCCCGTTCGGCTACTGCCAGATCATCTTCGCCGGGGCGCTCGGCCTGCTGCTGTTCGACAGCCGCCCGGATCGCAGCGTCCTGCTCGGCACGGCGCTGATCTGCCTGGGCGGGCTGGCCGCGGCCTGGCTGCAGCGCCGGGCCAGCCGCTGATGGCAGGGCGGCTGGCCCTACGCGGCCTCCTGCCGAGGCAGGCCGCGCGGCGCCATGAAGTACAGCCAGACGAGGGCGATGAAATACGTCGCCGGAATCAGCATGAAGAGCACCGCGTAGTTGTCGTTGGTGGTGGTGAGCACGTAGCCGACCAGCTGAGTCATGAACATCCCGCCGATCGCCGCCAGCATGCCGCCGAAGCCGAATACCGTGCTGACCAGGTGCTTGGGCGTGTAGTCCATCACCAGGGTCCAGATGTTCGCCGTCCAGGCCTGGTGCGCGCCAATCGCCGGGGCGATGGCGGCCACGGCCAGCCACAGCTCCTGGGCATCGGCGGCCAGCACCACGCTGGTGATGCACAGGGCGAAGGCCAGCATGGAAACCAGGCGCGCGCGCACCGCCGGCATGCCCCGGCCGATCAGCCAGGAGGACAGCACGCCGCCACCGATGCTGCCGAAGTCGGCCGTCAAATAGATGATGATCAGCGGAATGCCCACCTGGGTGACGCTGATCCCGAGGCCATACTGGGCGTTGAGGAACGGCGGCAGCCAGTACAGGTAGAACCAGAACACCGGCGCGGTCAGGGCGAAGGCGACGGCGAAGGCCCAGGTGCCGCGCATGCGGATGATCGCGGTGAACGGCAGCCGGCGTGGCTCTGGCTCGACCTCCTGCTCGACGTAGGCGCGCTCGGCGGCGCTCAGGCGTGGGTGATCCTCCGGATTGAAGTAGTTCAGGCCCCAGAGCACTAGCCAGAACAGACCAGTGCCCGCCATGCACAAGAACGCCGCCTGCCAGCCCCACACTGTGAGAATCAGCGGCAATAGCATTGGAGTGAGCATCGCGCCGACATTGGTGCCGGCATTGAAGATGCCGGTGGCCAGGGCGCGCTCACCGGCCGGGAACCACAGTCGGGTGGTCTTCACGCAGGCCGGGTAGTTGGCCGCTTCGGTAAGTCCCAGGATGAATCGGCAGACCATGAAGCCGACCGCCGACGTGGCCAGGCCATGGGCGCCGGTTGCGATACTCCACAGCAACACCGCCAGAAAGAAGGCGCGCTTGACGCCGACCCGGTCGATGAACCGCCCCTGCAGCAGAAAGCCGATGGCATATCCGACCTGAAACCAGAAATTGATGTCCGCATAATCCTGGGCGGTCCAGTTCATCGCCTCGGCGAGCACCGGCTGCATGATGCCGAGCGCGGCGCGGTCGATGTAATTGAGGGTGGTCGCCAGAAACACCAGCCCCAGCATGTACCAGCGGGTATGACCGATGGCCAGCCTGACGGATCTTGCCACCGGCTGCCTGGTGAGGAGGGGCAGGGTTTGCGAGGGAGGCGCTCTCTGAGCTCATGGATCACCTATTCTTTTTGTCGTCGATCGGCGAACGCGGCGCAACCGCGTGCGGCACTCAAGGGCGAGCATGGTGTTCAGCCGGGGAAGCGGGGTCAATCGAACGAGTCCGATAATCGAACACTAAACGCACTGGTTAGTACATTTTGCTTTGCCTATTCGGTAATCGCCCTAAATAATTCGGATCAGATTGACTGGAGCCCGCTTCGGTCGTATCGCCTCCCGCGGCCCGACCCGGTGTCGGCTGTTCGCCAGCGTTAAGGAGCCCATCATGCATCGTTCGATTGCTACCGTTTCGCTCAGCGGAACCCTGACTGAAAAGCTCGAGGCGGTGGCAGCTGCCGGTTTCGACGGCGTCGAAATCTTCGAAAACGACCTGCTGTACTACTCCGGCAGCCCCACCGAAGTCCGCCGCATATGTGAGAACTTGGGTATCTCTATCACGCTGTTTCAGCCGTTCAGGGACTTCGAAGGCTGCGTGCGCGAGCGCCTGCCGCGTAACCTCGACCGCGCCGAGCGCAAGTTCGACCTGATGCAGGAGCTGGGCACTGACCTGGTCCTGCTCTGCAGCAACGTCGCTGCCGACTGCCTGGGGGATGAGGACATTCTCACGGATGACCTTGCGCTGCTCGCCGAGCGTGCCGGCAAGCGCGGCCTGCGCATCGGTTACGAGGCGCTGGCGTGGGGCCGCCACGTGAACACCTATCAGCAGGTCTGGAAACTGGTGAAGCAGGTGAATCACCCGGCACTGGGGGTCATCCTCGACAGCTTTCACACCCTGTCGCTCAACGAAGATCCGGCCGGCATCGCCGAAATCCCTGCCGAGAAAATCTTCTTCGTGCAGATGGCCGACGCACCGATCCTGGCGATGGACGTGCTGGAGTGGAGTCGTCATTTCCGGTGCTTCCCCGGCCAGGGCGAATTCGACCTGCCAAATTTCCTCGCACCGATCATCCGTACCGGCTACACCGGCCCGTTGTCGCTGGAGATTTTCAATGATGGTTTCCGCGCCGCGCCGCCGCGCGCCAATGCCGCCGACGGGTTGCGCTCGCTGCTCTATCTCGAGGAGAAGACCCGCAAGCTGCTGGAGCAGGACTCGGTGCCGCCCGCCAACCTGGACTGCCTGTTCGCGCCGCCGCCGGCCAGTCGCTATGACGGCGTGGAGTTCGTTGAATTCGCCGTGGACGAGCCCTGTGCCGCCAAGCTGCGCAACTGGCTGCGGCAGCTGGGCTTCGCCCGGGCGGGCGAGCACCGCTCTAAGAATGTCAGCCTGCTGCGCCAGGGCGAGATCAACATCGTGCTGAACGCCGAGCCCTATTCGTTCGCCCACAACTTCTTCGAAGCCCATGGTCCCTCGCTGTGCGCCACCGCGCTGCGGGTGCGTGACGGCGCCAGTGCGCTGGAGCGCGCCCGGGCATTCAAGGGCCAACCGTATCGCGGGCTGGTTGGCCCCAACGAGCGGGAAATTCCCGCGGTACGCGCGCCGGACGGCAGCCTGATCTATCTGGTGCAGGAAGGCGAGCAGTCCATCTACGAGACCGACTTCAACCTGAAGCCGGCCGAAGCCACCGGCAACCTCAAGCATATCGATCACATGGCCATGGCCATTCCGGCGGACAGCCTGGACAGCTGGGTGCTGTTCTACAAGGCGCTGTTCGACTTCAAGGCCGATGACGAGGTGGTACTGCCCGACCCTTACGGGCTGGTGAAAAGCCGGGCGATTCGCAGTCGCTGCGGTAGCATCCGCCTGCCGCTGAACGTTTCGGAGAACCGCAACACGGCCATCTCCCGCGCGCTGTCGAGCTACCGCGGCTCGGGCGTGCATCACATCGCCTTCGCCTGCGACGACCTCTTTGCCGAGATCGGCCGCGCCAAGGATGCCGGGGTGCCGCTGCTGGATATTCCGCTGAATTACTACGACGACCTGGCCGCGCGCTTCGATTTCGATGACGAGTTCCTCAGCGAACTGGCGTACTACAACGTGCTCTACGACCGCGATGCCCAGGGTGGCGAGCTGTTCCACGTCTACACCGAGCCGTTCGAGGACCGCTTCTTCTTCGAGCTGCTGCAGCGCAAGAACGGCTATGTCGGCTACGGTGCGGCAAACGTCGCGGTGCGCCTGGCGGCGCTGGCCAAGGCCCGCGGCGGTCGATAGGTCGGCGCGGGCGGTTGAGGCCTGCTAGGCGCTGGAGATACCAATGCTCATAATGCGGCATATCGCTCCCTATGACTGATACGATGACCCCCATGAATCAGGCAGTCGAGATTGACACCGCGTCTCCGGCCGAAGGCCGCAAGACGCGCAAGAACAACCCGGAAAAGACCCGCGAGGACATTCTCCAGGCGGCCATCGCCGAGTTCGTCGCAGAGGGGCTGTCCGGTGCGCGGGTGGATGCCATCGCCGAGCGCACCCGCACCTCCAAGCGGATGATCTACTACTACTTCGGCAACAAGGAGCAGCTCTACCTGAAGGTGTTGGAGACTCTCTACGGCGAGATCCGCAACACCGAGAGCGCACTGCACCTGACCGAACTCGAGCCGCGCGAGGCGATCCGCCGACTGGTGGAATTCACCTTCGACCACCACGACCGCAATCCCGGGTTCGTGCGCATCGTCAGCATCGAGAACATCCACAACGGCGAGCACGTGAAGGGCTCGCAGGCGATTCGTTCGCAGAGCAACACCGTGCTTGTCCTGCTGGATGACATCCTGCGCCGTGGCGAGGCCGAAGGTGTATTCCGCAGCGGCCAGCAGGCGCTGGACGTGCACCTGCTGATCAACTCCTTCTGCTTCTACCGCAACTCCAACCGCCACACGTTCAGCGAAATCTTCCAGATCGACCTGCATGACGACGAGGTCAAGGCACGCCACAAGGGCATGATCTGCGACTCGGTGCTGCGCTACCTGCAGGCCTGAACGGCGACCGACTCAGGCCGAGGCCATCGGGGTAAGGCCGGCAGCCTCTGGCATCTCGATGCCGGCCAGCAGCCGGCCGGCCAGGTAGCCGAAGGTCATGCACGGCCCGAGGGTGATGCCGCCGCTCGGGTAATGCCCGTCCATCACACTCGCCATGTCGTTGCCCACTGCAAACAGCCCGGCGATCGGCGCTCCCTTCGCATCCAGCACCCGCGCCGCTGCGTCCGTACGCAACCCGGCGAAGGTGCCTAGGCTGCCGGGCAGCAGTCTTACCGCATAGAACGGCCCCTGGGTCAGCGGTCCAAGGGAAGGGTTCGGTCCGTGCAGCGGTTCGCCCTGGGCGCGGTTGTAGGCCGAGCGGCCGCGGCCGAACACGGGGTCTTCCCCGCGTACGGCATGGGCATTGAAATCGGCGACCGTGCGTTCGAGTTGCGTCGCATCGATGCCACAACGCACGGCCAGGTCGGCCATGGTCGCGCCGCGCTTGAGGTAGCCGCTGTTCAGGTGCCGGTGCAGGGGCAGGGGGAACGGTCGGCTGGCGCCCAGGCCATAACGCCGCTGGGCGCGGTGATCGGCGATCAGCCAGGCCTCGGCGGGCTCGCCCGGCGGGGTGGCAGCGAATAGCGCCTGCATGAAATCGTGGTAGCAGTCCGCCTCGTTGGTGAACCGCCGTCCGTCGGCGCGCACGGCGATGAACCCGGGCTTGGCGCGCTCCATCAGATGGGGGAAGGCGCCCCGGCTGCCGTCCTGGCTGGGCACCTGCGAAACCGGCGCCCAGGCCACGGCGTCGGCCAGATCGTCGGCCACGCGGCCGCCCACACCTTCGCCCAGGCGCAGGCCGTCGCCGGTATTGCACGGCGGCGCCGCCGAGTGATGGGGGCAGTCCAGCTCCACCAGCCGGGACGGATCGTGGGGAAAACCGCCGCAGGCCAGCACTACGCCACGCGCGGCATTAACCTGCACACGATGCTCTTCATGGGCGAGCAGGGCGCCACCGATACGGCCCTCCCGCTCGATCAGCGCCGTCGCGGGGCGTTCGGTAAGCAGTTGCACGCCAAGATCCAGGGCACTGCACAGCAGGCGGGCGACCAGCGCATTGCCATTGACCAGGTACAGGCCCCGGCCATGCAGCAGGCGGTCGCGGCCATGGCACAGCAGGCGCACGCCGGCATACAGCGCCGAACGCAGGCTGCCAGTGGCATTGAGGAAGTGGTTGAGGTCCGCGCCCGCGGCGATGCCCATCCCGGCCAGGCTGATCAGGTCCAGCGGCGGCCGCAGTCGATGGATCCACGGGCCTAGGGCGCGGCCGTCGAAGGGTTCGGCGCAGAGCGAGCGCCCGCCGCGGGCGAAGCCGGGTGACTCGCGCATGTCCGGCATCCTGCTGCCGGAGACGAACTGCACCCGGGTGTGACGGCGAAAGAACTCGACCATCGCCGGCCCGTGCCGCAGAAAGGCCTGCTGGCGGGCATCGAGCGCGTCCCGGCGCAGCTCCGCGCGCAGGTAGCGTTCTGGCGCATCCGCCTCCTCAATGATGCCTTCCTCGATCGCCAGGGGGTTGCGCGGAATCCACAGCCAACCGCCGGACCAGGCACTGGTACCGCCCAGCTGACTGTCCTTTTCCGCCACCACCACCCGCAGGCCGTGGTGGGCTGCGGTGACCGCGGCGGCGAGCCCGGCGGCCCCGGAGCCGATCACTAGGACGTCGCACTCGATACAGCTATTGCCCATGCCGGCCTCCGGGTCACTTGAGCGGCGAGAAGCCGGTCGGCCGCATCATCCGCGACTCCAGCCGGACCACGGCATCGAGCTCCTTGTTCTTGCGTGAGAACTCCACCCAGCGCGGGTCGGCCATCATGCTGGCGCGGCGCGCCATGCGGTCGTCCAGGCTCTCGTAGGCCCAGAGGTGCACCACCTGGTTGGCCTCGCCGAACTCGGTGGTGAAAAAGCCGATCATGCGGCCGAGATGCTCGGTCTGCACGGCGAGCGCGTCGCTCTGGTAGAGCGCCAGCCAGTCGACCAGCTTGGTGGGTTTGATGGTGTAGGTGCGCAGTTCGTAATACATGGCAGGATCTCCGGTTTACAGGTCGAGGGGCGTGACGCCCATGAAGGCGCCGAGGTTGCTCAGCTGGGCCACGGCCATCTCCGCACCGGTCTGGATGCGGCAACCGCGCGCCCGGGCGAGGGCCAGCAGCGGGGTAATTTCGGGCAGGGTGACCACGTCGGCCACCAGCGCGGCGGGGGACAGCTCGTGCAGTTGCGCCTCCGGCAACGGCAGGGCGCCGCTGTTGCCCATGCCGACCGGCGAGGCATTCACCACCAGGTCGAAGTCCGCCAGGGACGCCGCGCCGAGGCTCACCGGCAGACCGGGAAAGTCATCGCGGAGGATGGCCGCCAGTGCCTCGGCGCGTGCGGTGCTGGCGTCGGTCAGGGCCAGCGTGCCGATGCCGGCCTGGGCCAGGGCATAGGCAATGGCGCTACCGACGCCACCGCTGCCCATCACCAGCGCGCGGCGGCCCGGAGCGTCGAAGCCGTGGCCGGCCGCCGCCTTGAGAAAACCGTCGCCGTCGACGTTGTCGCCCACCAGGCTGCCGTCGGCCTCGCGGCGGATCACGTTGACCGAGCGCAGGGCCATGGCCCGCGCGCTCAGGCTTTCCAGGCGTTCGGCCAGCACCTGCTTGTAGGGGACGGTCACCACGCAGCCACGCAGGTTGCGCCAGCTGCGCAGGGTGGCAAGGAAGTCGTCGAGCCCGGCCTCGTCTAGGTCGATGGCGATCATCGCCCGGTCCAGCCCTTGCCGGGCGAACCAGCTGTTGAAGTTCTCCGGGGATTTCACCTGGGCGATGGGGGTGCCGACGATGGCCACCAGTTCGGTCGTGCCGCGGATCATGCTGTGTTCTCCAGCCGTTGTTGTTGTACGGCCAGCGTGGCGCCGCAGAGGCAATGTCTCCAGTTTTCGGGCTTGGTTTTTCGCGGTTATCGCCCTAGCATTGCGAATATCGCAATTACCGAGCGATAAACCCGATCATGACGGCCCCGAACGTCCATCCCCGCGACCTGATCGCCGGCCTGCAGAAGGGCCTGGCGTTGATGCAGCTGTTCAGCGACGAGCACCCGCGCCTGAGCGTGCCCCTAGCAGGCCGTTGAAAAAAGCCAGAGCCCGCGTGGCTCTGG
>TARA_R100000093_G_scaffold7270_1_pt1 | contig 16830 bp, 17 predicted proteins | sample TARA_R100000093 | Tara Oceans TARA_R100000093 (sample SAMEA2620053) | marine metagenome | biome: marine biome (ENVO:00000447); feature: mesopelagic zone (ENVO:00000213) & marine oxygen minimum zone (ENVO:01000065); material: "saline water (ENVO:00002010), including plankton... | reverse complement strand
ACGGCGGCCGCCACTCAGAGTGCGTGAAATCACGTAGAGCAGATCCGGCCCGGGCGACAGGTTCAGCGCCAGCGCCGCCGAGAAGAACACCAGCCAGAACACGGGATCAACCATCGCTCCATCTCCATCTACGTGGCCAGACCGAGGTCATCCATCCAAGAGATCAGACTCTAGGACGGAAGCATTCCGAGTTCCAGCAGATTCTCTGAACACCCTTTTCGTCGGGATGCTGACGAAAAATTTAACTTTTGACTTTTTTTTGTCGCAAAGCTGAACTACTTTCAATTTCCAGACGGGACCGCTCTCTGCGCGTCACGCAATCAAGGACTGCCCATCAACATTCAGCAAAGGACATGCGAATGAAAGACGACGTCGCGCCGGCTTTCCAGCCAGCCCAATTCCGCATAACGCTTCTCTCTGCCAGCAAGCTGCTCGACAGCACGCTGCGCCAGCACCTGTACGACTGCCCCAGCTGCACACTGGTGCATATGGTCACGCCGCGATCCGAACAGATCGATTCCGCGCTGATGCTACTCGATGTCGCCAGCTACGACCGCAACGATTGCGTGCACCTGCTCCGCCAGTTCGGCGACACACCGCTAGCATTGATCAACGCCCAGCCCGATCAGGCGCGCAGACTGGTTGAAACGCACCCATGGATCCGCGGGGTCTTCTACCGCGCGACGCCACGCGCCATGTTTGTCCGCGGTATCCAGACCATGCTCGCCGGGGGCGACTGGCTACCTAGGGAGCTGATGGAAACGCTGCTCTGTCGCTACCGGCAGCTCAGCAACGCACATCAGGTCATCGACGAGCTGACCCTGCGCGAAAAGCAGATCCTCGCGCTCGCCGGCCAGGGCCTGTCCAACGCGGCCATCGGTGAAAGGCTGCACCTGAGCATCCACACCATCAAGAGCCATGTGCACAACGCCCTGCGCAAGCTCGGCGCCAGCAATCGCGCCCAGGGTGCCTCACTGGTGCTGGCGCACGTTGGTGAGGCGGTGTCGTGAAACGCACCGCCGCGTTGCTTCTGCTGCTGTTGAGCCTGACCGCTCAGGCCGACGAAGCCGAGCTGCAAGGGTTCATCACCAACAACACGGTTTCCCGCTCCGGTCACGAGTTCTACCTGCGCTTCTGCGAGCGCCTGAACGACATCAGCGCCCTGGACTTCAACCTTGCCATCAAGGAAAGGCCCTCGGCGCGCTGGGGCGTACTGGTCTGGGTGGAGCACGAGAACCAGACCCTGTATCGCCGCTTCCTGCAGCCCAACGTGGCGGACATGAAGGAACCGGCCTACGAGGCTGCCGATTTCGTGGTGCAGGAAATCAACCGACGCAAGATCGAAGCGTTGTTCGAAGACAACATTGACATGGCCAAGGACGAACTATGAAACAGCACATTCACAAGGCGCTCGGCACGCTGCTCGCCGGCCTGCTGCTCAGCACTGGCGCCAGCGCCACCGAGCTGGTGTACACCCCCGTCAACCCATCCTTCGGCGGTAGCCCGCTCAACGGTGCCTGGCTGCTCGGCAACGCGCAGGCGCAGAACAGCAAGAAGGACCCGGATGCAATCGATCGCTCCTCGCTGCTGGAAAACCAGTCCGCCCTGGACCGTTTCACCAGCCAGCTGGAGTCGCGCCTGCTGGGCGATCTGCTCAGCGGCGTGACCGATGGCAAGACCGGCACCGTGACCACCGACGATTTCATCGTGCGCGTCTACAACGGCGACGCCGGCATGCTGATCGTGGAAATCACCGACCGACTCACCGGCGAAATGTCCGAAATCATAGTCGGTCAGAACTGACCCCCAAGGAGAAACAAAGGCCATGAGAAGCCTATTCGTAGCCATAGGGATGATGGCTGTACTGCAGGGTTGCGCCGTTCGCGAGCCCATGTCTGCCGACCAGCATCCGCCAACCCTGACCCCACGCACCTCGACCTACCAGGATCTGCTGGCTCTACCGCGCCCGAAAGGCCCGCTGGTGGCTGCGGTGTACGGCTTTCGCGATCAGACCGGCCAGTACAAGCCCACTCCGGCCAGTTCGTTCTCCACCGCGGTGACCCAGGGCGCGGCCAGCATGCTGGTCGATGCCATGCAGGCCAGTGGCTGGTTCGTGGTGCTCGAGCGTGAAGGCCTGCAGAACGTGCTGACCGAGCGCAAGATCATCCGCGCCTCGCAGGCCAAGCCGGACGTGGCACCCAATATCCAGTCCGAGCTGCCGTCGCTGCTGGCGGCCAACATCATCATGGAAGGTGCCATCGTCGCCTACGAAACCAACGTACGCAGTGGCGGCCAGGGTGCGCGCTATCTGGGCATCGGACTGTCGCAGGAATACCGCGTCGATCAGGTCACGGTGAACCTGCGGGCCATCGACGTGCGCAGCGGCAGGGTGCTGTCGAACGTGATGACCACCAAGACGATCTTCTCCGTCGGCCGTAGCGCCAACGTCTACAAGTTCATCGAGTTCAAGGAACTGCTCGAAGCGGAGGCGGGTTACACCACCAACGAGCCGGCGCAGCTCTGCGTACTCTCGGCGATCGAGGCTGCCGTGGCGCACCTGATCGCCCAGGGCGTCGACCGACGCCTCTGGCAGACCGCCGAAGGCAGCGGTGGCGAGCATCCGGCGCTGAGCAAGTACCTGAGCAAGCTGGACTGAGATCCAAGTCGTCGGCGCAACGCCGACGACGCTTCAGCTTTCCTAGCAATCCCCTTCCCGGCTGACGGCACGCTCAATAGCGATGCCGCCTGCCCGGCCGTTGCGCATGAGCTTCCGGGCAGCGCACCCAGAGACAGCAGCGTGCATCGCTGATCACCACCCGTTACGCACCAGATCACAACATTTTCAATCATTGGATGGATGTTCGCCGCCCCGGTTAGGGGCAAGTATGTCGACATCAGAGCCCATCAGGACAGGACGCCATGACACGCTCGCAACGGATTGCGCATGACCTGCTGCTACCCGCAGTTCTGCTACTGGCTACCGCCAGCCACGCCGACATCCCCGCCTCGATCGATCTCGCCCCCAACGAATTGGCCTACCTCACGGCAGACCCATCCGCCCACGCTGGCGTCAGCGGCCAGGGCGCCGTGGCGCTGATCCAGCAGTCCGGCGAGAGCATGACCGGCCGCATCGCCCAGACCGGCTCCGACCTGGAGGCCTACATCATCCAGAGCGGTTACGCCAACGGCGCCAGCATCGAGCAGATCGGCCAAGGCAACGCAGCGCTGATCAGCCAGAACGGCTTCGACAATGACGCCCACATCGAACAGACCGGCTCGGACAACCGCGCCGCCATCGCACAACAGGGCTCGAGCAATCGAGCCCTCATCGAACAGACCGGCAGCGGGCATAGCAGCAATGTCAGCCAGAGCGGCCGAGGTCTGACGGTAGTGGTTCGCCAGTACCGCTAATCCCAAGGAAATACCGCTGTACTTAAAACATCCATGGAGTGACAAAAATGTTTAAGTTCAAACCTCTTGTAGCAGCCATTCTGACCGTAGCCACTGCCCAGGCTTTTGCCGCCGAGAACACTTCGGAGCAGAACCAGCACGGCATCAACAACAACGCAGAAGTGCTGCAAAGCGGCGGTTCGGGCAACTTCGCCACACAAAACCAGAGCGGCTTCAGCAACGACGCAATGGTCGAGCAGATCAGCTCGGAAGCCACTACCGCCACCCAGACCCAGACCGGCAACTTCAACAATGCCGAATCCCGCCAGAGCGGCACGTTGATGACCGGCTCGACCCAGACCCAGAGCGGCTGGGGCAACGATGCACTGGTAGAGCAGACCGGCACCTACAAGACTGGCGCCACGCAGAACCAGAAAGGCGTCAACAACGTCGCCGAAACCTTCCAGTCTGGCGCAACCATGGCCAACGCCACCACCAACCAAGACGGCAAGGACAACTACGGCCTGATCTCCCAGACCGCCACCTATGGCAGCCAGGCAGTGGTCAACCAGAACGGCGACCTGAACAGCGCCAGCATCACTCAGTTCCTCAGCAACCACGACCGCGCAACCGTCACCCAGCAGGGCATCGACAACGATGCGCAAGTGGTGCAGGTCGCCAGCAGCGGCTCCATCGCCGAAGTCGAGCAGAGCGGCTGGCGCAACGACGCGATGGTTTCGCAAACCGGCCTGCAGCACGAGGCGTATGTCGATTCCGTCGGCAGCCACAACATTGTCAATGTGGACCAGAGCGGTAATGCGCAGAACGCTTTCGTCGTGCAGTACGGCGAACGTAACGACTCGAGCATCACGCAGACCAACGGCTGGTTCGGCGGTAACAACACCGCTACAACTGACCAAGCTGGTACAGATAACCGAGCTGACGTATACCAGGACGGACGCAATCAGACTGCCAAGACCATCCAGGAAGGCGGCTTCAACGTCGCCTCCGTGGAGCAGGAGGGCCGAGGCAATGATCTGCACTTCCACCAGGACGGTGTCGCTAATGAGCTCAACGCCGTACAACACGGCGTCGACAACGAGATCGTCGGCGTCAGCTACGGTGCGAACAACACAGCCGATATCGAACAGGACGGCCGCGACAACCTGGCCACCGTTCGCCAGGAAGGCTACTTCAACGACGTGATGCTGAGCCAGAGCGGCGCCGATCACCTGATCAAGGTGACTCAGAACGGCTTCGGCAACGACGCCGTCGCCAGCCAGGCCGGCTACGGCAATGCGGCCTACATCAACCAGAGCGGCTGGAACAACACCGCCCTGGTCACCCAGCAGTAAGTTCGTTCGCTACACCCGACTGCCGGCGCCTTGCCGGCAGTCGCGTTTCGTCCCTACGCGAACCCCACCTCACTTTGCCTTGACCAGTCGACGCACCGTTTCGGTGGCGAGCCTGGCGATCGGCCATCGCAGCGCCCCAAACTGAAGCAAGCTGACGCATCGGTCAGGTCAAGCCAACGCGCTCACCACCCATCCGGCAACACTGCCATCAGTCAAAACGTTTCGTCTTCGAAAAATAAATCTTTTCCCATCAATTACTTATCAAGAACCTCAATGGGATCTTCGGTATTGGCGCGACGCTTGCTTTGTGACCAAAGCCTGACCGCTTGGACAACTTACAAGCTCATTCAAATGCCAATACGGAGACACACTCAATGAAGCGCAGCCTGACCACCGCAGCCCTCGCGGCCGGGTTCATCCTCAGCAGCCAAGCCATGGCCAGCCCAATGCTCTGGCAGAACAACAGCCTCACCTACCTGTACGGCAAGAACTTCGCCGTCGACTCCGCAGGTGGCAAGGAAGGCGACATCCAACAGACCATTACCTTCGAACATGCCAGCGGCTGGACCTGGGGGGACATGTTCCTGTTCGTCGATAACAAGTGGTACAACGGCATCTCCGGCAGCGATGGCCACACCTACTACGGTGAATTCAGCCCGCGCTTGTCGCTGGGCAAGATCAGCGGCGCAGACCTGTCCTTCGGTCCGATCAAGGATGTGCTGATCTCCGCGACCTACGAACGCGGCGAAGGCCGTAATCGCAACTATCTGCTCGGCCCGGCCGTGGATCTGGCTATTCCAGGTTTCGACCGCTTCTCCCTGAACACCTACTACCGCAAGCCCGACGGCATCACCGGCAAGCCTGGCGGCCAGTGGCAGATCACTCCGACCTGGGCCATGACCTTCCCGGTCGGCAAGTCGGACATCCTCTTCGATGGCTACATCGACTGGGTCGTCAACGACAAGAAGAACGGCAACACCGAGCTGAAGAAGAACTTCAGCTTCAACACGCAGGTCAAGTACGACCTCGGCAAGGCGCTGGACTACACGCCCGGCAAGCTCTACGTCGGTATCGAATACGACTACTGGTCGAACAAGTACGGCATCGAGGACACCGACGCCTTCAACACCGACAACAACGTCACCAACTTCATCGTCAAGGCGCATTTCTGATGCGCCCGCCGCCCGGACAACGGGCGGCACCTTGCCGTGTCAGTCGCGTTCGCTTCAACAAGCGCAACGGCTGCTCGCGCAACGAAACTCGTGCAGAATCAGCCCAGTCAGCTAACCACCGCCCTGCTTCGGTGGGCCTGAACCGCAGGGTGGGCTTCAGCCCACCGAAACGGTAACGGCCGCCTGCCGGGCTAACGCTCACACCGAAGGCCGACTGCCCGCGCGCTCACGGATAGGGAACATGGACAAGAACAACGCACCGCCGCCGCTCTACACCGCCCAAGGCAAGCCTGCCGGCCGCATTCGCCAGAAGAATGAGGAAACCATCCTCGCCGCGGCCGCCGAGGAATTCGCCCGCTACGGTTTCAAGGGCACCAGCATGAACGCCATCGCCAGCCGCGCCGGGCTGCCCAAGGCCAACGTGCACTATTACTTCAACAGCAAGCTGGGGCTGTACGTGGAGGTCATGCGGCACATCCTCGAACTCTGGGATACCGCCTTCGACGACCTCACCGTGGACGACGACCCGGCCACTGCCCTGGCCGAGTACATCCGCATCAAGATGGAATTCTCGCGGCGCCATCCGCAAGCCTCGAAGATCTTCGCCATGGAAGTCATCAGCGGCTGCGAATGCCTGTCCGAGCACTTCAACCAGGACTATCGCAACTGGTTCCGCGGCCGCGCCGCGGTATTCGACGCCTGGATCGCCGCCGGCAAGATGGACCCGGTCGACCCCATGCACCTGATCTTCATGATCTGGAGCAGCACCCAACACTATGCCGACTTCTCCGACCAGATCCGCCGCATCAACGGCAAGCGCATGACCCGCGCCGATTTCGCCCACGCCAGCGACAACCTGATCGCCATCATCCTCAAGGGCTGCGGACTGACGCCACCTTCGCCCGTGGATCGCTGACCGACCGTGGCCCGCAAGCTGCGCATCCATTCCCCGGCCATCCATTACTTCGACATGGTGCGGCGCTGCCAGTCGATTCGCGAGGCGTCGCGCCGGCTCAACGTCGCCTCGTCGGCGGTGAACCGGCAGATTCTCAAGCTCGAAGACGAGATCGGCGCGCCCCTTTTCGAACGCCTGCCCGGCGGACTGCGGCTGACCGCCGCCGGCGAGATCTTCGTCCGCCATGTCATCGTCGTGCTGCAGGACGCCGAGCGTGTGCGCTCCGAACTGGACGCGTTGCAGGGCCTACGCACCGGCCATGTGGAAATCGCCACGGTATCCGGCGTCACCACCGATCTTCTACCTGGCGTGCTGGAGCAGCTGCGCGAACGCTATCCGCGGGTTACCGTGGGCGTCACCAGCCTTGGCTCGCAGGCGATTCCCGAGGCGGTCATCAGCGGCCAGGCGGACATCGGCCTGGCCTTTGCCCTGCCGCGTACCGCTGACTTGCAGCAGCTGGGCGTCGGCCACTTCCGTCTCGGCGCAATCGTTCCCCCCTCGCATCCGCTGGCCGAACGCGCCGAGGTGAGCTTCGCCACCTGCGCCGAATACCCGCTGATCCTGGCCAAGAGCGATCTGTCCATCCATCACCTGCTGGCGCCGCTGCTGGCGCGCACTCGCCCGCGGCACAAGGCGCCGCTGGAAACCAGCTCCGTGGAGCTGGCCCTGCAGATGGCCAAGCGCGGTGCCGGGGTCGCCTTCCAGACGCGCATCGGCATCGAAGCCGAGCTGGCCGGCGGGACGCTCGTGCACGTACCGCTGAACGATGGCGGCGCGGTGTTCAGCGACCTCGGCGTGTATGTGCGCAGCTCGCGTTACCTGCCCGTCGCGGTGGACGCATTCGTTCGTGCACTGAGCGAACAGATCGGCGAACGCGAAGCGGCTCAAGGTAGTCGATCGCCAACCGGTCGCAGCGGCGAAACCACGGTGCGCTGAACGTCCGCGGCAGATTTCGCTCTATTGAGCGAAGCCACTACCCCCGGAGTTGCCATTGAAATCGTCACGACTGCTGGCTCTGCCCGCCGCGTTGCTACTGTCCCTGCATACCCTCCCTCCCCTTGCCGCCGACGGCACACCGCTCGGCTGGGTGGAGCGTGGCAAGGTGCTTCCCGAGGAAGTCACGGTGAAGTTCAAGCTCGACACTGGCGCGTTGACTTCGTCGATGCATGCCGAAGACATCGAGTATTTCGAGCGGGACGGTGACGAGTGGGTCCGCTTCGATCTGGACCTTGAGGACATCGAACGGGACAAGCTGGTCAAATCGCGCATCGAGCGCAAACTGCATCGCGAACTGACCGTCCGGGGCGCCGGCGGCAAGGAAGATCGTCCGGTCGTGCTGATGAAAGTGTGCATCGGCGAACGCCTCCTCGAGGAGCAGTTCTCGCTCAGGGATCGCGATGAAATGCACTACCCCGTACTGCTCGGCCGCCGCACCCTGGAGAAGCTCGGCCCGGTCGACTCGGCGCGCACGTTCACCATCGAGCCCAGCTGCGAAGAGCTGGCCACTCGCTGAGCCGCGGCGCCTCGAAGGTCGCCACGGCGATTAGGTCCGGCTGCGCATTGCGCTGCGGTCAGCGCGGCGAGGCCATCGCAGTCGGCCAGAGCGCGCCGCTGGCGTGACCGAGGACCGTGAACGGCACCGACCGAGGGCTGTCGAGATGACCGAATGGGCTGGCGATTTGCCGCCCCACCAGTCATCGCGAGAGGAGAGCACGCCTATGCAGCCCTACGTCAAATTCGGCGCAATGATTGCCACCTCGACGCTGGTCATGTTCGGCCTGATGTACCTGAACGTGTTCCAGACCGACCACATCCTGTTCAGCGAAACCCGCGCCTACATGGCGCTGATCATGGGCGCGGCCATGGCGATCGTCATGCTGGCGTTCATGCTGAAGATGTATCCGCGGCGTGGGGTGAACATCGCCATTTTCGCCGGCAGCGCGCTGGTGTTCGTCGTGTCCTTGTGGCTGGTGCGCAGCCAGGCGACGGTGGATCAGGTGTCGTGGATGAAGGCGATGATTCCTCACCATTCCATCGCCATCCTCACCAGTGAGCGAGCGGATATTCAGGACCCGAGGGTGCGCGAGCTGGCGGACAGCATCATCGAGGCGCAACGCCGTGAGATCGACGAGATGAAGGCGCTGATCAAGGATCTCGAGGCACGCGACTGAACCAGGGAAGGTCGTACAGCACGGATCGCTGGCGCCGCCTGCTCAGGCGGCGCAGCCGACCTCCGATATAAGTTCATCTCGGGAGCTTTCGCGCGGTCTTATGGTATCGAAGCCCCGCGCGCCATCTCCGCTATTCCGCCCCATAACGCGCCGCCATCCAATGCAATCTCTCGCACTGCAATCAAACAATAACGATTTGCATTTGAATTCGCGTTTATAGCTGCATAAGATGCACCGCCTCACCCAGCGGCGTTATGTACATGGATGCAGATCGACAAATAAAAACGGCTGTTCAGCTGGCTACACTGATTAGCATGCTATCGATCGGCAGCCTGATGATGATCATGCCGCTCGGCCCGGATTTCGTCCGCGAACTGGACATGCCCGCCGACCGCATAGGGTATCTGGCTGGCGCCGCCACCTTGGCAGCCGCCCTCGGCTCGGCGCTCAGTGCTGCCTGGCTGGACCGCTTCGAGCGCAAGCCGGTGCTGCTCGCCCTGCTCGTCCTGCGCTTCGCCCTGCTCGGCGCCTGCGCAGGTGCCTCCGACGCACACCAGTTGACCTGGCTCTTCGTGCTCAGCGCGTTCATCGCCGGCCCCCTGGGCGCGGTGCTGATGGCGAGCCTGCTCGATCTGATCCCGCCAGCCGAACGGGGCCGGCAGCTCGCCCGTCTAGCGATGGGTTTCTCCCTCGCCGCCATCGTCGTCACGCCTCTGGCGCTGGAACTGGCGCGCTGGCTGGGCTGGCGCGCGCCGATGCTGGGCATTGCCGCGGTTGGCCTGGCGCTCGCGTTTGGCTGCCACATCCTCTTCCCCAATCCGCAACCACACCCACGCCCGCCAGGAGCGCTGCGCCCGCTGTTGCGCTCACCGCTGTGCCTGGGGGCACTGGCGCTTGTCGCATTGCAGATGTTCAGCCACTTCCTGCTGGTGCCGCACTTTTCCGCGTTCTTCCAGTTCAATCTCGGCTTCGCCCGCGAACACATCGGCGTGCTCTACCTGTGCGGTGGGCTGGCCAGCCTGGCCGCCGTGCGTCTGGGCGGCAGCTGGATCGATCGCGGCCACGCCCGCCGGCTGGTCCTGAGCAGCAGCGGCCTGCTGGCACTGATCACGCTGCTCGGCTTCGCCCTGCTGGTTCCACTGCCGCTGTTGCTGGTGTTCAGCCTGTTCATGGCACTCAGCACATTGCGCACCAGCAGCACCACGACGGTCGCCGCGAGCATTCCGGCGCCCCATCAACGCGCCGCGTTCATGGCGCTGCACGGGTCCGTCAGCAACGTTGCCGCCGGCCTCGGCAGCCTGGCCTCCGCCGCCTACCTGGGTACGGCTGCCGATGGCGAGCTGACGGGTTTCGAACACCTCGCAGGTTTCCACGTGGTCCTCACCCTGACCGCAGGCGCAACCCTGCTGTTACTGCTCGCCGCCTTACGTCGCCATGGACACCTGCCAACACCTACAACCACAAGCAGGGCCTGAACCTGCAGCCGCACGCCTGATGAGACTTACATCCCGCATCGATCAAATCGCAATGGAGCCTGCAATGCCTTCTGTAAGAACCATCAGTCGTCCCCGTCACCTGCCGCTCACGCTACTCGGCGCACTCCTTCCGATGCTCGCCATCGCCAGCGAGCCGGTCACGCTGCAGAACGAAGTCATCACCGCCACCCAGACCGCCCACAGCGAACTCAGCGCGCCGGCGAGCGTGTCGGTGGTCACCCGTGACGACCTCGACAAGCTGCCGGCGTACAACCTCGCCGATGCGGTGAAATACCTGCCGGGGGTGTACATCAGCCCGTCTTCGACCTACGGCCGCAAGGAAATCAAACTGCGCGGGATGGATTCGGACTACACCCTGCTGTTGGTCAACGGCCGCCGCATCAACTCGCGAGAAGCCCTGGTATCCAACTACGCCAACGACTTCGACCTGTCCTCGATCCCGATGGCCGCCATCGAGCGCATCGAGGTGATCCGCGGGCCGATGTCCTCGCTGTACGGCGCCGATGCCATCGGTGGCGTGGTCAACGTGATCCTGCGTAAACCGACCGCCGACACCAGGGCCGGCATCGCCTACGGCTACGAGCACCCGACCGAGGGTGATTCCGGTGACAGCCACAAGACCAGCGGCTACATCAGCGGCGCGCTGATCGAGGACAAGCTGCTCGGCAACCTGATCGTCGAGGGCACCGACCAGGCTGCCTGGGGTTCGGACCAGACTACGTCGCCCCTGATCGATGCCGCCGAAAAACGCCAGAACGCCAGCGCCTACGGCAGCCTGAGCTGGCTGCTAGACGAGCGCCAGAGCATCGACCTCGACCTGAGCCATCGTGAGGACGACCGCAAGGGCACCTGGAGCAACTCGGGCTTCGCCTTTCCGACCAACGTTCAGGAGATGGAACGCAGCGCCTTCGGCCTGACCCACAACGGCAGCTGGGACGGCTTCAACTCGCGAGTCCGCTACTACTACGAAGACGTCGATCTTATGGACGACTCCGAGGTCATGACCGACCTGCGCGGCGGCCGCTTCAGCAACGTCAACCAGACCAACCATACGGTCGACGGCCAGGTGACCGCGTTCCTCGGCAACCACCTGCTGACCCTGGGCAGCGAACTGCGCCGCACCGAACTCAGCCACAGCAACAACCTTGGTTCGGAGATAGAGATTGATCAGCAGGCGCTCTACCTGCAGGACGAGTTCTCCCTGGGACAGCTGGATATCACCCTCGGCGCCCGCTGGGATGATCACGAAAGCTACGGCAGCGAATTCAGCCCGCGCGCCTACGGCGTGTACAACATGAGCGACAGCTGGGTGATCAAGGGCGGCGTGGGCAAGTCGTTCAAGGCGCCGAGCATTGCCCAATCCGATCCCACCTACGTGGAAATCGCCTGCCGTGGCTACTGCGTGACGGTCGGCAACGAGGATCTCAAGCCGGAAACCGCCACCAGCTACGAGCTCGGCACCTTCTACCAGAATGACCGCCTGCAGGCCGGCATCATGTTCTTCCAGACCGACATCGAAGACATGATCAGCACCGAAACGACGCGGCTGATTCGGGTGAACGGCCAGATCGTCGCCGCCGACCCGGTGCTGACCACCTACAACCAGCCCCATGTGCGGATCAAGGGTTACGAGCTGCAGGGCAACTACCTGCTGAGCGACCGCATCGGCCTGCGCGCGAACTACACCTACTCCGACGCCAGGGATCGCGACACCGACGAGCCGATCCGCAACTCGCCGCAGCATATCGCCAACCTGGGAGCCGACTGGCAGGCGCTGCCAAAGCTCGGCCTGAACCTGGATTACCAGTACACCGGCAGCCAATACCTGTACGACGTGGCGCGCTCCGGGGCGTTCGAGACCGGTGCCTTCCACACCCTGAGCCTCGGTGCCCGCTACCAGGCCACCAAGCAGCTGACACTCAACGGCGGGCTCAACAACCTGACCAACGAGAAGCGCGACGAGGTGGCTCAGGCCGTCGACAACATCCTCATGGGTCGCACGCTTTTCGTCGGTTTCGCCTACGACATCTGACGCCCCGCCCGGCGGCGCGAGCCGCCGGGTTCACCTGGAGACGCGAAGTGAACCATGCCGACTGATCAGAGGATGCTCAAGTCGCAGAAGGCCACGCTGATTGCCGGCAGTGGCCTTCTGCTCGTGCTGCTGACGCTGTCCCTGGCCACTGGTGCCGGCGTGTATGGTGCCGACGCCGTGTTCGGCTATCTGCTCGGCCAGCCCGACTATCTGGCCGACGACAAGCTGGCCATGGTCGTCGATACCCTGCGGCTGCCGCGCACCCTCGCCGCGCTGGTGGTGGGCGCCAGCCTCGCAATCGCCGCCTCGCTGCTGCAGAGCGCGACACGCAATCCGCTGGCCGAACCCGGCCTGCTCGGTGTCAATGCCGGCGCGGTGCTCGGGCTGGTGATCGGCCTGATCTATTTCGGCGTCGAGTCGACCCGTGGCTACCTGCTCTGGTCCGGCGCCGGCGCCCTGCTGGGCAATCTGCTGGTGCTGGGCGTCGGCCTGATGCTGGGTCAGGCCAGCCCGCTGAAGCTGATTCTTGCCGGGGTGGCGCTTGGCGCGATCTTCGGCGGTCTGGCGAATTTCCTGCTGCTCTCCACGCAGGTGGCGTTGGAGCAGTTCCGCTTTTGGAACCTCGGCTCGCTGTCGGCCTCCAGCCTCGATGCGGTCGAGACGGTCAGCCCGCTGGCCGTGCTCGGACTAGTGCTGGCGACGCTGCTCTGCCGTCAGCTGACCCTGATGCAGATGGGCGATAGCCAGGCCCGCGCGCTGGGCATCCATACCGGTTGGGTGCGCCTCGGCGTGCTGGCGGCATCCACCCTGCTCACCGCCTGCGCCATCTCGCTGGCCGGGCCGATCGGCTTTCTCGGTTTTCTCGCCGCCTATTGCGCGCGCCGCATCGAGCCGGTGGCACTGCTGCGGCAACTGCTGTTTTCCACGCTGTTCGGCATGCTCTTCCTGCTCGCCGCCGACGTGCTCTCGCGCTGGCTGCTACAGCCGTACGAACTGCCCGTCGGCACCCTGCTGGCCGCGCTCGGCGCGCCGGCGCTGATCGCCATCGTGTTGCGCGGCGGCTTTCGTTCCCTGTTGACGGTGAGGTAGCCATGACCTCCATCCCCACACCTTCCGGCGTCTGGACGCTGCGCCTCGCAGGCATCAGCCTGCTGCTGCATCGGCGTAGTTGGTTGATGTTCACCCTGCTCGTGCTGGTGCTGCTGGGCTTGACCGTCCTGGCGACCAGCCTCGGCAGCGGCCATCTCGGCGTGCGCGACGTCATCGCCACCCTCACCGGAAATGGCAGCAGGCTGCAGGAAATCATGCTCTTCAAGATTCGCCTGCCGCGGGTCGCCGCCGCGATCATCGCCGGGCTGGCCATGGGCATGGCCGGCTGCCTGATCCAGACCCTGGTACGCAACCGCCTGGCGACACCGGACATGATCGGTGTGAACGAGGGCGCCTCGCTGGCTGTGGTCGTCTTCGCCCTCTACCTGACCCTCGGCAACTGGCCATGGTGGGCGTCGCCACTCGGAGCCGCGCTGGCGGCCGCCGCATTGTTCGCCCTGTGCCGACGCCCCGGCGAGCAGGGCTACCTGTTCATCGTCATCGGCATTGCGCTGTCGGAACTGCTCGGCGCCCTCGGCGACTTCGCCATGTCGACGCAACCCCTCGCTCACTTGGGCAGCATCTACCTGTGGACCATGGGCCACTTCGCCGGTGTCAGCTATCAGACGGTCAAGCCCGTCGCACTGCTGCTGTTGCTGCTCTGCCCGCTGATGGCGCTGGTCAATCGGCCGCTGGCGCTGCTGCGCTTCGGCGACGCCACGGCGCAGAACCTCGGGGTGAAGGTGCCGCTGGTCCAGCTCGGCGTGCTCGCCCTGGCAATCGTGGTGGCCGCGCTGGGTACGGCGATCGGCGGGCCGGTGGTGTTCATCGCCATGGCCGCACCGATCCTCGCCTCCTGGCTGGCCCGCGACAACCTCGCCCCGCTGTGGCTATCGGCGCTGTGCGGCGCGGTATTGCTGCTCGGCAGCGACACCCTGGTGCGGGTGCTCGCCCAGCCCGAGGAAATCCCCACCGGCATCATGACGCGGCTGCTCGGGGGCATCCTGCTGCTCGGCCTGCTGCTCAAGGACAGACGAGGAGCTGACTGATGACTGCCCTGCGCGCGGAAAACCTGCACTTCGCCTATCAGGACAAGGTCGTGCTCGACGGCGTCTCCTTCAGCCTGCCCAGAGGCAAGCTGATCGGAATCGTCGGCCCCAATAGCAGCGGCAAATCCACGCTGCTCAAGCTGCTCGCCCGCCAGCTGCCGCTGCAACGCGGCACCGTGGAGATCCACGGCAAGCCGCTGCTGGGCTACTCGCTCAAGGCGCTGGCGCGAGAGCTGGCCTTTCTGCCGCAACGGCCGATGCTAGCCGAAGGCATCCGCGTGGAACAGCTGGTGCAGTACGGCCGCCATCCGCATCAAGGCTGGTTCAACCAGTGGAGCGCGGAAGACGCCCGCCAGGTTGCACGCGCCCGCGCGGTGATGCAGCTCGATGCGATCTGGCAACGCAGCGCCGCCTCGCTCTCGGGTGGCCAGGCGCAACGGGCCTGGCTCGGCATGATCCTGGCGCAGAACACCGACCTGATCCTGCTCGACGAACCCACCAGCGCGCTGGACATCGGCCACCAGGCCGAGGTGATGGAAGCCGTGCGCCAGATTGCCGCGGCCGGGCGCACGGTGCTGATCGTGATCCATGACCTCGGCGTGGCCGCCCGTTACTGCGATGAGCTGATCGCCCTGGCCGACGGCCGGGTGCAGGCCATCGGCCCGGCGCGGCAGGTGATGACCAAGGCCCTGGTCGACCGCCTTTACGACACCGACGTCGACATCCTTCCGGCCCCCGGCGACGGCGCGCCGGTGATCGTGCCGCGCCGCCGTACCCGTGCCCTCCAGCAACCCACTCTCCGAGAACACCCCGAAACGGAAGGTATGCAATGACCCTCAAGACCCCACGTCACCTGGCCGCCGCCCTGCTGGCCAGCCTGCTCGCCCTGCCCGCCCTGGCCGATACGCGCCAGGTGAGCGATGCCATGGGCAACACCGTCAACGTGCCGGAAACGCCGAAGCGGGTGATCACCCTCAGCGAAATCGATCTGGATACCGCACTCGCCCTTGGCGTCATCCCGGTCGGGAGCATCAATGGCCGCGGCCAGGCTGCACCGCCGCGCTACCTCGAAGGCAAGCTGCCGGCGGACGTCCCGGTGGTCGGCGATCTGGACAATCCGAATCTGGAAACCCTGCTCGAACTGGAGCCCGATCTGATCCTCACCGGCCCGGTAAAGCCGGAGCAGCTGGCGATCCTCAACGAGATCGCACCGACCGTGATCACCTACAGTTGGGGTCGCCCCTGGCAGGAAACCATGCAGCGCACCGCGCAGATCCTGAACAAGAACGCCGAAGCCAACGCCGTGCTGGACCGCTACCGCGCCCGGGTCGAACAGGCGCGCGAGCGGCTGAGCACGCATCAGGGCGAAACCCTCAGCATCGTGCGCTGGAATCCCAAGGGCCCCTCGTACATGTTCAAGGACGCCTTCGCCAGCACGGTCATCGAAGACATCGGCCTCACCCGCCCAGCCCATCAGCAGGACCCCGGTCACACCCACTCGATGGCACTGAGTCTGGAGTCACTGGAACTGCTGGATGCCGACTGGCTGGTGATCGGCACCCTGGCTACCAGCGGCGAGGCGGTCGAGGCCATGCGTCAGGCCGAACAGACCCCGGCGTTCGGCCAGCTCTCGGCGCTGCAGAGCAAACGCTTCGGCGCTGTCGACGGCTCGCTGTGGACGTCCGTCGGCGGTCCGCTGGCGGCACTGCAGGTGATCGAGGACGCCGAGCGCTTGCTCGGCAAGGCCGATGCAGAGCCGGTCACAAGGGACTGACTCGACCCAGCGTCATGCCGAAAACAGCAGTGCCTTGAGCCCGCTCTCAGGGCTGATGTCAGGAAACTCCGGCGGGTTCTCCAGGCGCTGCTCGAAGCGCAGCTGCGGCGCCTCGGCAGCCATGCCCTGGATCAGGAAGTCCGTGCCGATATCCGGGTCATTCACGCAGGCCAGCACCTGGCCGCCGCCGTTCAGCAACTCCGGCAGCTTGCGCAGGATCTTCTGGTAATCGCGGGTCAGGGCGAAGCTGCCCTTCTGGAAGGAAGGCGGGTCGATGATGATCAGGTCGTACGACCCGAGCTTGCGCACCTTGCCCCAGGATTTGAACAGCTCGTGGCCGAGAAAGC
>TARA_R100000093_G_scaffold57707_1_pt1 | contig 16899 bp, 23 predicted proteins | sample TARA_R100000093 | Tara Oceans TARA_R100000093 (sample SAMEA2620053) | marine metagenome | biome: marine biome (ENVO:00000447); feature: mesopelagic zone (ENVO:00000213) & marine oxygen minimum zone (ENVO:01000065); material: "saline water (ENVO:00002010), including plankton... | reverse complement strand
GAACAGCTCATAGAAGTCGCCCATGCGGTAGAACATCAGCTGGTCTGGATGCTCGCGCTTGAGTCTCCAATATTGCTGCATCATCGGCGTGTGCTTGGAGAGGTCAGAAATTTCTTTATTCATCAAAGACTTATGGCGGTACGGCAAAAGTAATGGGGCAAATTTGGGGCATGTCACGCTGCTTTTTGCATGCCTGCCCAGATGTGTTGAAGCTCGAACGGGGACTCGTCGTCCATCCATTTGGCGTACACCTGGACCAGCATTGTGAAGTCCTTGTGCCCCATCTGCTTGGCGATGAACGCAAGGTTACCACGCGCTACCAGGCACCAGCAGGCGTAGGTGTGGCGCGTCTGGTAGGGGCGGCGTGGGCGGATCTTGGCGCGACGCTGGATGTTGGCCCACTTCGAGTTCCAAGACGTCGGAATGAACCAAGGGTTTACGTTCTTCTTGCGTGCTTGCACAACGGGAGAAATCAGCGGCGTGACGGTTTCCCGTATCGATTCGTGGCGGGTGAGTTGCACAGTGATGGTCCGTGGCTCGATGCCGTGCTCGATAGCCAGCAGTTCCTTACACGCGTCCAGTGCTGGCGGAAATAACAGTACGACGCGTTTCTTGCCGGTCTTAGGCAGCTTGAACGTGCCCCTGCTTGTAATGGCTCGGTTTACATGGATCTGGCCTTTGATCAGGTCGATGTCTTCCCTGGCTAATGCGCCGAGTTCTCCAGGGCGCAGGCCGGTGTAAACGGCCAGTGTCACCGCAGCTCGATCCATTGGGTGCAAGCAACCTTTGGTCAGGAGGGCGTCCAGCTCGGCTTTGGTAAGCGGGTCTGGGTCACGCTCGGTCATCTCAAAGCGCGTGCAGGCATTGGCTAGGCCAGAACGGCAATAGCCGTTGGCCTCACACCATCCAAGAAATCCTGCGAGCGTGGCGAGGTAATGATTCACCGTCGAGGTGGCGCGCGTCTCGATCAGACTCACACGCAGCTTCTGAATGTCTTCGGGCAGCAGGACGCTGCCAAGACGGTCTCGACCTAGCATGTCAGTGCAGATGTCGAGCGCGATTCCGTATCGGCTCTCGGTTTCCTTGGTGATGTCGACCGCCTTAAGGGGCTTATACCTAGCCAACAGCGCATGCAGCCGCTCGTCGCGGGTGTTGCTGTAGTTTCCTGCCTGCTTGCTGTCCGGGAAGTGCTCGGCATAGTCGAACTTGCCCATCTTGATGTCATGAAGCACCGCTGCCCGGAGCTGGGCGGCGTGCTTGATGTTCGCCTTGGTCACCGGGAGGCCGAGCGTCTCCCGATAGCGGCGTTTGCGCCACATAAACACGATACGGATGCTGCTGCCGTGGATCTCGATGCCAGAGTGCCTGGCCAGCTCGGCTTTTAGACCGCATCCTGCGGCGCGCTCTCGACCCACTGGTTCACTTCCTCAATGTTGATAAAGATCCGTCCGTCCTGTGCCTTACGCCAGATGCGACCCTGCGCCCACGTTCCGTTTTTAACTTTGTGTTCGATGGCCGTCCGGCTGTAGCCGAACAGGTCGGCGGCTTTAGGGATAAGTACCCAACGAGGCGCGATCATGTGAGCTGCGCCTCGCGCTTGGTCTGGGGCATAGCTCGCCGGCGGAGAGAGCAGACGCTGATGAGGTGCTTGCGGTGCAACGCCTTGAGATGGCGCGACGGCAGTTCCCCCGTGCGTTCTGTATACGCACGGGGCCCGCTGTACATCTGGAGAAATGCGAGAGCGGGGGTGCTATACCGCACCATCAACAGGGCTTCTATAGGTGTTCGAGTGCTTGAGTTTGGTGTCGGCATGACTTGTCCTCCTGCTCATACCCGACACCCATTAGATAGCACCGCAAGCACATTTTGGGGCGCTATCTGACCAGATTCTGGTCAGCATTAAGATTTGGGGCCGCCTCGGTTATCGTTCTCCTCATCGTCCCCCATAAACCAACAAACCCAAGTTCTGCGGAAGCTCTGCTAGACCAAGATCTTTGCTTACCAAAATCTGGTCGAATTAGACTGCGGAATTGGATGGAAGCCAGACACGAAGCGGATTTCCATCTCCTTCCGGCCGTTACGCGTAGTGAGCGATTTACCACCACTAACATGCCGGACGATTGGATGCCGGACCTCGGCGCTTCAACGTCGATTTGGATCATCGTCCTGGGCAGAGCGCCGGCCATCCGCAGGCGCGCCATCAGAACGCTTTCTTGCACCCTTGCCGTCCGCACTCTGCGCCACTACCAGGCCAATCACCGTGGCAACCGCAATCACCGCCAGCGTCAGGCCGATGAAAAAGAGGATCGTGTAGGTTTTTGTATCCATGGTTATTCCTGTTGGTCCGTTGCCGTTGCCGCAGTGGAGGCAACACGGCAACGGTGACATCAACCTCTATCGCTGCCGAGGCCGACGCTGATGCAGTACGTTCCGGGTACGGCCAGGACGACGCAGACGATTGGTCCGGCGCCCATGACCTGGCCCCAGAGGTTTTTCAACAGCGGATAAGCGATGAATACCGCCGCCGCTTCAGCCGGCTGCATGGTGGCGAGTCGGCCGAGGACGGCTGCCTCGATGCCGGAAAGCAGCGCGAGCAAGCAGCCTGACACTGCCATCACTGGCCGGAGCCCGAGCCGTGATCGGCGACGACCAGAGCCTGAATAGTCCAGCGGTAAGGGTATCTGCCGAATCAACCGGCCGCGCGCAATGCGGGCATCTACCGCCAGGGCCAGCCAGGAGATGCCTATGGCGAATGCGAGGATGAGGCTAACTACCAGCGCAAATGGCGACATAATCAATTTCCTCCAAGTGCTGTGGCGTCTGCGTTTAGTCGAAACCGAAAGAGGAAAAGCTGCTTTCGAAACAGCTGATGCCGTGATCAAACGAAAGGCTGTCGCTCAGCATGTCCGTGCCGAACGCGTTCCCCATGACATCAAAACAGCTGTCGAGCATAGGCATGCCGTTGGCCGGATTGACCCAGGAGGTTGCCATGGGCTCGAAGTGGAAAGAGAAAATCGAGGAAATTTCCTCTGTCTGGATGGGGTGGACCGGATCGAATGAATCAGCCCTACCAGTGTGCTCGTGCAGAATGCTGTCGAAGGCCATGCTCGTGTTCATGTTCTCATCGATCAGAGAATCGATCCGATACCACGGGCGCTCATGACGAATGCCGAGGCCGTCATGCACCAAGACCGCTTTTCCCTGGCTGGGATAGATGATGGTGGTGTACGCCGAGTTGGCGGATTTGAGAAAGAGTGAGAGCAGTTGGGCGAGGTTCTGGACCAGCTTCATGACGGGCTCCTTGAATGTAGGTGCCTTCAGCGTCTCCCGACTCTATGAAAACCCAACTTGATGCGCTCGGTTTCATGTCCGCACCCTGCCTGAACCAGCGGCATCATGAGCAGATTCCGGGCGCCCACCACGTTGTGGGACATCACCTAAGGCAATGCTAGCCCAACTGACTGCACGCGAAAGTCAGCAAGCGGCCGATTCTGTTGAAAAAGTCCCGTCGCGATTTTCGCTCATGAAAGAGCGTTAGAGACGTTGAAATCTGGTTCACTCAGAAGCCGAAGCTGTCTTGGTTTTCACGTAGCAACGTCGAAATCGAGCGATTTTTGAGCTGCCGAAAAGCAGCGCTCAAAAACCGACTTTTTCAACAGAATCGGCCAAAAGCAGTCACCCAGACGCGGTGACTTTCGCCCGCAAAGCACCCTTGGCCGATACCTGCCTGTTCTGAAAGACCGAAATCGGCATATAGCAAACAATTGATCTCTACCCCGAGCTGAACATTCGCTCGAATCTTCGGCTCGGGGTATCAACGGCGACCGATAGGGAGATCGGAATGGGGTAGGTCCAGGCAAGCGCCCTTTGAGCACAACGCAGAACGGCATCCGAGCCAAAGGCCGTCGCTGGGCAAGGCTGCTAGTTCAGCATTGGCCCCGCAGCCTTCAATTCCGCAGCTGGAAAGGCACTAGCCAAGAAGCTTCCGATGGATAGGGTCGCCTGAAAGCAGTGGGTCATTGTTAGTAGAAGCTACAAAGGGACTTTCTCAACAGAACACTCAGATAGTCAGTTTCAAATTATAAAAATTTCCAGCTTTCAGGCTGGACAGGTTGAGAACGCCGAGTTAGCCTCAAAGCTCACAAAGGCACCGGGCGAGCCTATCGCCCCGCCGCCAATGGCGGAAAATACGACACGTAGTGTCGTCGCTACACTGCCTTACGCGTGGTGTAGTTAACAAAAAGTGCGATCGCAAATCGGCGATACACATAATCAAATCGGGCCCTTACGCCCGCATCAAGGCAAAAGCCGCGGTGTGCACGCTACAGGTGCGCCCACCGAATCGATCCCAGGGATCACCTCTCAGTAGCCCTAACGAGCCCGCTGAGCACAAATCTCGAACTGGCTATCAGCACGCGCCGCGCAGCGTTCATCGGCGTCTACACGCCCTGCGCCCCCATGCGCCCCGGCCACCAGTCTTAAAGTCGCACACAGAGACGGCTCTCTCAAAAAGGGCCAGACGCTTAGTGCTGCGTGGGTTTCAGCCGTTCGATTTACGGACGAAACCGGACGAATCACCCGTAGAAATGAACTGGGGCCCACCGGTCGAGGCGGTGGGCAGGCCGACATAGGCCGATGCCGGACTGCTGCAGCGAAAAACTGCAGCGGGTTGCGATTAGCCCCGCCATAGCTCCCACCCCCCGCCCTACGGAAAAAATCTCCTCGTACGCACCGCCTGCACGGTGCTGCCCGCACGGTCGGCGAGAACCAAAAAACTCTCGCGAAAAACTTACCAGTTTTAAGGGCGCGGGCTCTCCTTTAACTAATTTCATTTTGAGGTTTGTATGGTAACTCGCAATTTAGGTTTGAAAACGAGAGATATTAAAAAAGCCGGCGAATTTTCACTTAAGCGAGGCAATCTTTCATTTAGCTCTGCGGCGACAATTGCTGACCGCTGGAAACCGTTCGCTAGTTATATGACTGAGAATAATATCAAAGACCTTAAGGATTTATCCCGAGAGGATCTGATTGGGTATGGGGTGCTGCTTTCTGATCGTGTTTGCGATGATGAAATATCCGTTCCGTATGCGCAGAACCTGGTAAGCGCGGTTAACACGGTTATGAAAATGGCAACTCTTGGTGCATGGCATTCGGTTAGCCCGACACTGGATTGCGGGATTCCGGAGCGCTCGCACATAAGGACGTCGCCTCCAGATGGATTGTGCCGTGATGCATTTTATCGCGCATTGAATGCGTTAGACGACGAGTTCTCCGAGGGTAAAGCGGTTGCAATTCTAGCTCGGGAGTTTGGGCTCAGAACTAAAGAGGCAGCTCTCCTTGATAGCAAAAAAGCACTTGAGGAAGCGCACGACGGCGGATGTGTAAATATCACGCGCGGCACTAAAGGCGGGCGCAAAAGAAAAGTTCCAGTTTCATCATCTTCTCAAATTCAGGCCTTGGAGTTTTGTGCTTTTGTTCAGGGTCAGAGAAATCTTTTGATTCCAAAAGACAGCAACTGGGAGAAGTTTCGAGGAAATCAGATTCGCCAGATGCGAGAGGCATTACAGAAGCACGGCATCAGTCGACTACACGAGTTGCGTGCGGCATATGCCTGTGAGCGCTATGAGCAGCTTTCAGGTGTGCCTGCTCCAGTGCTAGGAGGTATAGAAACGCCACTAGGACATATGGCTCGAATAAAAGTTGCTATTGAGCTAGGACATGGTCGGATTGATGTAACTAACTCTTATCTAGGAGGGCGCAATGCTGACGCGCGAACTCAACCATAAAATCCACCTTTATAAGTCTCGCGGTGGAAAGGCGAGTCGGAGGCGTTCTGCTCAGCGCATGTTGGAGTTTGTTAATTGGTGCAATTGCGAGGCACATCAGACCGGGAAAAAACATGTCCATAAGTTTTTTGAGGAAAAAGACTTTGCACCATCTACCGCGCGTGATTACTGGTACGCAATTAAAACGCTTTGGGAGCTTATGGGGCGTGTTGGAGAACCGCCCAAGCCATGCGGCCTGAAGAGGCTGGTAAAGGCATCTTCTTAATAATTATTCTCAACAGGTATTTGCGACATGTTAAAAAATAAAGTTGATATGAAATTTGACTTAGGTGAAAAGCCGCTGAAAATGCCCAGCATCAAACACGCCTTTGTGATGGTGCCGCAGCAAAGCGTTGATCAGCTGTATGCTGAGTTGGATAAGTCGAAGGTGGTGCGTGGGATTATTTTGCTTCACTATCTAACCCAAGGTAGTGTCTTGCTGCGGGTGTGCCCAGAACCTTTTGTAAAAGAAGGCCCATCGCGCATCGATGTCGTATCTTTTAACAGTATGCGTAAAAAATGCTGGAGTTATCATGGGGATAAAATCTACTACTCTAAGTTTGTGCCTCTGGTTGACGCAGAGGGCAAAGAGCTGCCGTCTGAGGATAAGGCAAAGCTGATTAGTTATTATTTTAACGTTGCCAGTACTGTGAGGCTGTCTGCTGGAAAAGATCGTCGGAATAAAAATTTTCGGGCTCTATCTGGGGAGAAGTTTATTCCCATGGTGAAAGCTTTTTCCATGCGCGGGTTGCTGTCAAAGCTAATGTAATAACAGGGTCGGGCTCAATGCCTTGCTTGCGCTGTTTATTCAGTGTGAGCAAGGTTTTTTTATTTTAGCTGCCGGAAATCTCTAATGATTATAGTATAAGATTTTACCGATTAACCACATATCGTTAATTATGATCGGTGGTTAAAAAGCCAACCTCCAGAGAAGGCTTTACTAATCAGTTCTCTTCTTGGAGGTTGTGCATGAGCAGCAGAAATTCATATGCTGATTTGATGAGCATTGTTTGAGTGAAATCGGCGTTTCTCGGCCCACAGCGCTGCGTGTCGGGCTGAAAAATGGATGCCGGGAGTCGGTAGGATTGATGCTGTGGCCCCTGGTTGGGGTTCTCTCCAGTCTGTGATCCCATGTTCGCAGCCAGGGACTTTCCCCTGGCAGGGAACAGTTGTGGGAGCACACAATGCAAAAAGCAATTCTGGTAGCCGTCGTCGCGGTAGGCGCGCTGGTAGCCTTCAGCGGAAGGGTGTAAGCCTTACCGGCAATGCCTGTCTCGGCCAGAACAACGACTCGCTGGTTGAGTTCATAGGTCAGCATTGCAAGGCTGGCGATACCATTGCCACCAAGCATCCGGCCTAATTCTGCGACTTTAATTACGCGGTTGCCTACAACGGTTACAACTCAGCGGTTGAATCTACACCGGCAAGCAAGCCGGGGAGCGCATGCCTGCGAGCGATTAGGCACCAAGTGCCGGCAGCTGATTTACAAATCGTTGTGCCAATCTGAGTGCCGTTTACGAGTGCTTCCGGAGGTCCGTCGTCGCTCGTCAGGCCCTTTCCCTTCCAGGAGAAGCGGTACTCAATGCGTTCGAGGGCGGCTTCCGGGTGCGCTCCTTCGGTACTCACCCTCCGTGAAGCTCTGGAACATCTCCACGTGGCATGCGCCAGGAGGAAGCCGTTGGCAGCACGGCGGGCTGCGGCGCTTCAAGGTCGATCATCGTCCTGGGCAGAGCGCCCGCCGTGGGCAGGCGCGCCATCAGAGCGCCTTCTTGCACCCTTGCCGTCCGCACTCTGGGCCACTACCAGGCCAATCACCGTAGCAACCGCAATCACTGCCAGCGTCAGGCCGATGAAAAAGAGGATTGTGTAGGTTGTTGTATCCACGACTTTTCCTGTTGGTCCTTTGCCGTAGTGGATGTCCGATGGCAACGCGATGGTGCTGCCCGACTGCCAGAGTCCGCTAAAGCACGATCCCGTTGCCGCAGTGGCGGCCACACGGCAACGGTGGCATCAACCTTTGTCGCTGCCGAGGCCGACGCGGATGCAGTATGTTCCGGGTACGGCCAGTACGACGCAGACGATGGGTCCGGCGCCCATGATCTGGCCCCAGAGGTTTTTCAACAGCGGATAAGCGATGAATACCGCCGCCGCTTCAGCCGGCTGCATGGTGGCGAGTCGGCCGAGTATGGCTGCCCCGATACCGGCAAGCAGCACGAGCAAACTGCCTGTCATCGCCATCACTGGCCGGAGCCCGCGCGGTGATCGGCGATGGTGGTCCAGCGGTAAGGGGATCTGCCGAATCAACCGGCCCCGCGCCATGCGGGCGTCTACCGCCAAGGCCAGCCAGGAGATGCCGATGGCGAAGACGAGGATGAAGCTAACGAGCAGCGAAAGTGGCGACATGGTCAATTTCCTCGGGGGCAGTGGCGTCTGCGTTCAATCGAAACCGAACGACGAAAAGCTACTTTCGAAACTGCTTACGCCGTGATCAAACGACAGGCTATCGCTCAGCATGTCCGTACCGAACGCGTTCCCCATGACATCAAAACAATTGTCGAGCATGGGCATACCGTTGGCCGGATTGACCCAGCAGGTTTCAATTGGCTCGAAGGGCAAGGAGAAAATCGAGGAAATTTCCTCGGTCTGGATCGGCTGAACCGGATCGAATGAATCAGTCCAAGTGGTGTGAGCGTGCAGCAGGCTGTCGAAGGTCTCACCCGTGTCCAGGTCCTCGTCCAGCCAGGGGACCTGATACCACGGGCGCTCATGGCGAATGCCGAGGCCGTCATGCACCACGACTGCTTTTCCCTGGCTGGGATAAATGATGGTGGTGTACGCCGTGCTGGCGGGTTTGTAGAAGTGGGTCAGCAGTTGGGCGATGTTTTGGATCAGCTTCATGACGGGCTCCTTGAATGCAGGTGCCTTCAGCGTCTCCCGACTTCATAGAAACCCAACTCGATTTGCCCGATTGCAGGTCGCACCTTGCCGGAACCAGCGGCATCATAAGCAGGTTTCGGGCGCCACCATGGTGGGAGAGCGGTTTGCGCAGCGGCGTTAGCGATGCAGTTTTTTCAGTACGCGCTCACCACCCTGGCCTGGGTACGGCAAGCGAGGACGATGATTTGGTGTTCAAAGAAGTTTTTCCCGGTGAGTATTTTCCGCCGATTCTTCGCAACGGTCGGTTTTTCGCTCAGCCGGTCGGCGGGACGCAGACGCAGGAAATCCTGACGGTCACGGACGCCGGGTTGGAGTGCGGCGGCGTCAGCTTCATGTGGTCGGACATCAAAGGGTTTTCGATCCAGGGAGAGACAGCGCACCTGCTGAGCGATAAGTACCCCTCGGGCGGTCTGAAGTTTTATGTGGGCACGTGTTATTTCGTAGGAAGCAATTTGTTGCGTGACAAGCACCAACAGGGCTACCCGGTGGAATACTGCCTGATGAACCGGATCACGTTCGAGCAACAACGGCTGTCGATGCCCGTCAGCTGAATGAATGCGGTAATAGGCCGGACTCGCCACTGCTCCTGGTAGGGGTTTGGCCTGCTCGGATGGTGATTGACTGCAAGCGTGCCGGTGCGCCACTGGGAGTATCCCTTGGCCGCGCTTCTGCTGCTCAAGGCCTTTTCCCTTCCAGGAGAAGCGGTATAGCTGCGGCGGTTACCGCACGGAAACCTTCCACAATTGATCCACCCGCGTCGTGAAGCTCTGGCTCATCAGCTCGCGGCGCATGCTCCAGGCGGGAGTCGCCGGTACCACGCCGGGCCGCAGCGTACCGCGTCCCCACTTGGCATTGATCGAATCCAGCACGGCCATCACGCGCTGCGAGTGCGCCGGCTGAATGGGTGCGAATAGGTCGTCTGTGAATTCGCCGCGCCCGCAGAGCTCCATCAGCAGCACCTCGGCTTTCGAAAACGCAAAACCTGGGCGATACAAGTCATCGAGGCCGGCGAGTGTGGCCTGGGTGATTAGCCGGGTGTCGTCGGTGGGGTAGGGCAGCTCGCACAACATGCCCTTGGCGAATTTTGGTTCGTCCGGGTTGAACATGCCGGTGCGGATGCTGACCCGAACCCGCTTGCACACCGAGCCCTGAGCGCGCAGCTTCTCGCAGGCCCGAGCGGCATAGCTGGCGACCGCCTCGCGGATGGGCGCCAAGTCGTGCAGACGTTGCCCAAACATGCGGCTGCAGCAGATCTCCTGCTTGGGCGGTGCCACGCTGTCCAGTTCCAGGCAGGGCGTACCCCGCAGCTCGCGTGCGGTTTTCTCCAGCACCACACTGAATGTTTTCCGCAGGGTCCAGGCATCCGCCTCGGCCAGTTGCCAGGCCGTGCGTATACCCATCTCGCCGAGGCGCTCGGTGAGCCGCCGACCGACTCCCCAGACTTCATTGACGGCCACAGCCTTAAGCAGCTTGTCTCGGCGCTGCGGGTCAGTGATATCCACTACACCCCCGGTCTGCTTCTGCCAGCGTTTCGCCGCAAAATTGGCAAGCTTCGCCAGTGTTTTGGTACGTGCGATGCCGACCCCGGTGGGAATACCCGTGGCGGCGAGCACTTGAGCACGGATCTCTCGGCCATGTGCACCAGATCCGTTTGGATGCCCGTGAGCTCCGCGAAGGCCTCGTCGACCTAAAGGAAAGAAGAATAGCTATGGACATGGCTGCATGCTTAGTCACACCGCAAGCTTGAACCACAGCTGGTTGTCCATAGGCAATAGCCTTTTTCATGTGATATGGATCAGTCATGTCCATGGCATATCGGGTGACCCTGCCATGCTCACAGGCCGGGTGCAGGGGCCGACCACAGCGTTCGCTTTACCTCGACGCGTCAACGAAAGCGAGGCGATAGGCAGATAACGGCCAGAAGCAGCCAACAGCGGACGTCAGGCGCCTACAGAAATAGGGGCTATTCAGTTGCTGCCTAGATTGATGAAAAGGCCATGTATGCTACAAGTTTGATGAACAATTGAGATGACCAGTTTGCAAAGGAGTGTGAGCAGTGATTGGATGGTTTATGGCTGGCAACCGCATGGCTTCGCTAGCAGGAAAATGGGCGGATGCTACGAGCCTCAATCCGGGCGATAATGGCCAAATAGCTCTGTTTGCTAGGGAGTTGATGAGGCGAACTGGTCTTCGTGCAGAGGATGCGTGGATTCGGAGCCTAATCAAGTGGATTCGCAATCACCCTGACTCGGAGTCGAGATTCGTCCTCGCCACGGCTCTGATCCGCTTTCTAGATATTTATGAGCATAGCGCTGGGCTTTCGCCAGAAACAAAGGGCGCTGCAAGACAGGCTGCGAATGATGTTCTGCGTATTAGAGAAGCCCAGCCGCAAGCTACTTATACCTTAGCTCCTCCCGCGCACCGGACCGCACCGGCCAAGACTTTTGATCCGTTGGCATTGAGCCGTCAGGTTGGCTCTGTCATCACAGATGATACGACTAAGTGGGAGGTGTTCACTGCTGCACTCGACTATATCAAAGAGGTCTATGGCCACGAATGCAGCAAAAAGGCTGACGTGGAAAATAACTTTGCCCATATTACTCAAAACGCTTCGCTGTCTGTTTTGGGTTGCTATGCCGTGGTAGGGCGTTTAGTCGTTTTTTATTTCTTTGACGAATTGCGCAAGGTAGTTCAGCAAGGAAAATTCAAAGGCTTCAACATGACTTGGACTGTAAAGCTACTAGACCAAACACGTGATTGGTCTGCAGCGAATAATGAGCAAGATTGGGTGGATGCTCGCTGCGTGGCTGTAGATCGCGCGCTGAGTGAAAACATTCAATACTTCCATCGCCATATCAGCTAAAGAGAGTAATTGACCACCCATTTGCATTCGACTTGACCAGTCGCTTGCATCGGACGTGACCAGTCCACTGGCCAAGCCTGACAGGTGTAAATCAACTCTAAACTGCCGCTCACCAAGGGCGGAAATCGGCCAGGAGCGGACGCTCACAGATTGGAGCGCTTAATCCATACTCGATCATAGACACACTATCAAACGATTACGTAGCCTCGGAGCAGGTCTTGTCGCTTCTGCTCCATGATTAATTGTCACGTTTCAGACGTTCAACTTAATGGGATCAAGGGGTTACGCAGGGACAGGGAACGTTATGCGACAGAAGTGGCGTAATCAATTACGCCACTTCTGTCGCCTACTTATAGTTATGTTTCAAGGAGGAATCGTGGAGCTGCAACTAAAAAGAAATGAGTTAATTGCCTGGCTTAAAGCGACTGCCGGTGCAACCGTCTTGTCAATCTCCCTAGCGGGTCAGCTAGCCGAACTACAAACAAACATATCTTCGCCATACCGCCTAGCCACCGCGCTTGAACAAAAGGTTGACTTCCTTGACGACGGGCCATATCTCGTAAAATACGAGCAAGCCCAAGGCGATTACGAGCAGGCTCTCCCCTATACAACATTTGCCATGGCAATGACATTCAAGGCCGAGCTAGCAAATCATCCAGGTAAGTTTGTAGGGGGCTACGACGCTTTAATTGCCGCAGTATCCGGATACGAGTACCTAGCAAAGTAAGCAAGGAATTATACGGCCTTGTAGGCCACCTACTAATCTCACTTCCTCAAGCCCCTGACGAGCTAGCGGAGCTCAAAGAATTGCTAGCAGCAAGCAGCGTCGTGTACGCCTTTCCTGATGGCACCGGCACACTCAACTTGGGGAATGTAAAAATGGGCAACGGAATATACAGTTGAAACATAACAAATCGCTCAACACCGTTCGCTTCGCTCACTGGACTCGCAAAAGCTACGCTTTTGCTCGCCTGTTAGCTTAATCGTTAAGTTTCAAAAGGGGGCTCTGTGAGCTCAGAAGATAATCTAGGAAAGTATACATATAAAGCATTTGTGGACTGGCTCCTTAAACGAAGTCCTGTCACCTATTTCATTGGTAGTGCTTTGGGAGTGGCTGGACTGGTTTTGTCTGGCGGAGCAACTGTCGACCTGTCAAACGATTCGTTAAAAGTAGTATATTCAAATGAAATAACCGTAATCTCTGTTGTGGTGGCTTTAGTATGTCTTTTTCTTTCTTATGGCGCTCTAAAAATGCAAATGAAAGAGCGCTACTCAAAACTACTTGGCGAGCAAGAATCCAAGCTACTAAAAGAGAAACATAATCTTCAATCAGAGCATGAGAAAAACTTAGAAGTGCTGAAGGCTGAACTAGAACTTGAAAAGAAGAAATCTGCCAATACTCATGCAAACATCGGAACTGCCTCTAATCATCTATTGAAGAGAATAGTTCGCCTAGAAGGAATATTTGCTGGCTATATCGGTTCTGCGCGTGCTCAACCAAAATTAATTGATAGCGTCCAAATAGATATTTACATAGCGGACACCATAAATGAACAGCGCAAATATCGATATATTTATGATGGGGACGAAGCTTTAAAAGCTTCTTGGAATCAAATGCTGAAGTATCTTGATGAATCGCAAAAAGCAATATCGAGCTCCTTTCATGGTGCCCCTCTTGATGTTGTGCCTTTATCCCAAGCAGCTCTTTATATGTCGGAGTATATAAAACAGGTCTCCAACAGTGGTCATGAACTTGCAATTTAAACTTAACAAGTCAATCAACTACGCACCTTCGGTGCCGGACGCAGCAAAGCTGCGCCGGTTATTGAGGCGTTAGGCTCGCATGGAAACTACAAATTTAATCCACGGATCGGAGAAAGTCGTCGAAACCTTAGGGTTCTGGCCAGGCTTCCATGACGCAGAGGTCATATCCTTTTCCGCAGCACGTGCGCTGCCACTAGACGCAAGCTCTCCAGTTGCAAATTTGGTAGTGCATGTCAGGCAGTACACTGAGGTTGGTGCAGGAACCGCCGACTATGAGCTCGCAATCAGCAAAAGTATCTTGGTGAATTTTACTTTTGGTGGCATCAGCGACATATCCATATCAGAGTTCAATCACCAGAACGTCCTAAATTCAATCAAGTTCACGCCTACCGAGAATGGAGAAATAATCGTCCTAATTGAATCAATTTGGGGTTTCGGTGGCAAATTAAAATGCGGTTCGGTCTCAATTGAGTCCGTCCAAGAACTACCAGTTGTGCGCGCCTAACAATGCGTTCAAGCCGAAGCCGCTTTGCGGCTCGGCTTAATTCAGGTGTTAGGCAGTGCCAGACTCCCCGTTTACTTTGGAGATAATATGCTGAACAAAAAGACCGGAATGACTATTGCCTTACTACTTATAGCCAGTACTGCAAACGCATATCCGCTTACCGACACAGATTTTTTAGTAGGGGCATATTGTTTTCAGATGACGGACGCCCCGAGGCTAGCCACCGACCTAAGCAATGAAGAAAAACGCTTCGGCCAAGAAGCCTTTTTTAAAGTCTTGCACGAAAGAGAACTTGAATTTCCAGATGATAGTAACTATGAAAAAATCCGGGAGAATTTCTATGCATGGGTAGTTAACAAATTCCCAGGGAAAGGCAATGCTGAAGCTCTAACGTGGTACAGGTCAAATTGCTTAAAAAATAGCCCTAAAATGCCTAACAAGGCGCTCAAATCGTTCGCTTCGCTCACTGGGACCGGCTGAAACCGGTCCCTTAGCTTAATCGTTAGCTTCCTCGGGAGGAGATCACTATGATTCGCTTATTACTATTAGCGATTCTTGCAACCGCTATTTCTGGCTGTGCTTCAAGCGGCCGCGTCGTGCAGATCAGCGACGCAAAAGTGGCCGGTGCTCGAGTCATTGCACTGGACGCGCCGAGCGCTCCTTGGGTGATTGAGATACAGAATCGACTCAAGCAAAAGGGATTTCGCGTACTGCGCTGGAGTTCCCGCACCCGAGTTGAAGAACGCACCTCGGATACACGCATTGAGTCATATAATCAAGCCGAGGCTCGCTATGTCTTGGTAGTAGATGGATACGCGCCTTACGACTGGGCAAACAGGTGCTTTGCTGGCGGTTACAGGTTCACTCACATCAGCACTGACCTAGTTGACATCGTAACCAACGAAACCATTCTCAACATCAATGGATCTGGCTATTCGGAGAACTGCCCGCCCATAAGCGGCTCAATCTTCACTGACATCGCCAATGCAGTTGACGCAGCCTGGGCCAAGTAGCAGCTAACAATTAATTCAAACCGACGCCGCTTCGCGCCGCGGCTTAATTCAAGCGTTAGTGTCCGCTATTGGCCGGTTAGCGACCACTGCTCTGGCTAGCCATGCTTGTTCTCCGCATGTGGAGAACTTGCCATGAAAATCATTGCTACCTGCAGCCGTCAGCCTTGGAACAAAGGAAAGCTGGTCGGGCAGAAAACCCCGCTCCGATTGAGAGATATCTGGGCCATCCGAGTAAGGCTTCAAATTGCAGAACGAACCCGAGATCTGGCTCTGTTCAATCTAGCCATCGACAGCAAGCTTCGAGCCTGCGACTTAACTAAGCTCCGTGTGCGAGACGTTGCACACGGCGAGCATGTGTCATCACGAGCCATGGTGATGCAGCAGAAAACGCAGAGGCCAGTGCAGTTTGAGATAACTGAGCAAACACGGTCTGCTCTTGCGGCCTGGATACATCAAGCCAAGCTCCGCAGCGAGGACTGCCTTTTCCCGAGCCGGCTGCATGCCTCAGACCATCTATCCACTCGTCAATACGCCCGTATCGTCAAAGGCTGGGTGAAAGCCATTGGCCTTGATCCAGCCATGTATGGCACTCACACAATGAGACGTACGAAGGCCTCACTGATCTATCGCAGGACGAAAAACCTGCGGGCGGTTCAACTGCTACTCGGCCATACGAAGCTGGAGAGCACCGTACGATATCTGGGGATTGAGGTCGATGACGCCTTGGAAATGGCGGAACAGACTGAAGTTTGACAATGCAATGCAGCGCGACGGTCGAGGCCAGGCCGTCGCTAACCGGCCAGGAACGGGCGTTAAGGTTAGGAAAGTAAATCTGGCCCCTTTTGCCTTTTCCCACAGCCCCACGCTTCCTCGGATATGTAACAACAACTACCCATGCAGGCGAGCTCCCGCTGCTGGCGGAATGCTATGGTGTGTGTGCAAAAGAACCGCAAACAAATGCTCTGAAAAGGAGTTCCGCATGAGTCCCAAGCTCTATCTCGTTCTGGTGCTGCTGGCGCTGGGTGCTTACCTTTTCTGGCTGACCCGTGAACAACTGGCTGCGATGCAGACCAAGAAAAAGGGGGTCGCCTACGGCAAGGCGGTGATGGCCGCCGTTGAAACGCATTACGTTGAGCTGAAAGACAAGTCGGTTTTGCTGGTCGAAGATAAGGGATATCAGGTAGTCGACGACTCAAAGTGGAAAGCTGAGCTCGACAAGTTCATCACTATGATCGTCCGCCCGAAGGTCGAGGGTTTCATCAGGACCCGGGCCGATCAGGCTGTCTTCCACCAATTCGCCACGACCATGCTTCTCCAACTGTTGGACGGCGATGTGTTCCCCCGTCAGTTCCCTGTCGAAGAGTATGCAGCCGGCGCGATCCAGCCGGCCGGCGAGGCTGAAAAGTTGTTGATCCCGGCCCGCTGGCTTTTCTCGATAGTGTTCGTCGCCGTCGCGGTCTACACCGCCATCCACCAAGGCTGGCTGGGGGCCTTACTGATGCTGGTTGCCGGCTTGGTGTTCAACCCGCTGACACACCAGAAACTGGTACAGAAAGCACCGTGGTACGACCGATACAACCTCGGAGTTTGGGTGATTCTGGGCATCGTGTTACTGGCCAACATCTCCTACTTTCAGCATGCCCAGGCGGTCTACGACGAGAGCCAGGCCCTCCTTGCCGAACAGCAAAAGCAGCGGACGGTTGAGCAACAGAGAGTTGCCGAGCAGCGTCGCGTGGATGCCGAACAGAAAAGGCTGGCGGCAGAGGCTCAAGCCACCAATGAGTTCGCGGCGAAGCGCTTAGAGGTCCTCGATAACCTAAGTCGGGCCATCCAAAAAGAGCGATTTACGGACGCGAAAGCGATCATGGACAAGTACAGCGCGGTTTCTGATTTTGATCTGGTCGCGCTCAAGGGTGAATACGAACTGAAAAAGGAAGCCTTCGAAGCCAAGGAGGCCGCTGCCAAGGCCGAGCGGAAGCGCCAGGAGAACTA
>TARA_R100000093_G_scaffold71787_1_pt1 | contig 17286 bp, 19 predicted proteins | sample TARA_R100000093 | Tara Oceans TARA_R100000093 (sample SAMEA2620053) | marine metagenome | biome: marine biome (ENVO:00000447); feature: mesopelagic zone (ENVO:00000213) & marine oxygen minimum zone (ENVO:01000065); material: "saline water (ENVO:00002010), including plankton... | reverse complement strand
AGACTGAGAGCGGTTACATCCTCAATACCGGCTTCATGGATTTTTAGCAGCCGATCCTCATCGTCCGCGCCGCCGGCCTCTACGATATCTACCAGCCTGGACAACTTGGATCGCTCTAACCCTGTCTGGCGGGATAGCTTGGCCTTGTTGATCTTTTCCTTCCGAGCCCCCAGGTGCAACAGTACACGCTTGATCTGCAGTAGCTCTTCCGCGAGTGTATTGTTCTCCCGGGAGGTGTTTTCAGTGATTTCGCTGATTGTTTGAAACAGCTCGTCGCCCGCTTCTCTGGACTTATCAAGAATGACATCAATCCGATCAATCTTGGTAATGGGCTGTGCCAGCAAATAGGCAATATAGCGCCGGTGGCCAGTCTTAGTCCGATGGACCCCCCGGTTGTCGGCGGGTAGAACTTTGGGTGGCGTATCAGCATATCCGCTGGCCGCAATATAGGTATTCGCCAGTTCCGCACAGTTCTCGTAAAGCGCTGCCGCTGCAGGCCCAAGGGTTATGCCCAATTCGTTGAAGCTTGGCACATCGTCTGCACCCAGGCTGCTTATCTTCTCAACAATAAGCGGCATCGCGGACATCAGCTCTTGCTGTCCGAGACGGCCGTTGTTGGGGTTCGGCTCAATGCTCGCCAGTGTCGCAGTAACGATAGCGTCTCTATGTTGGGTCGCATTAGCCACTTGCCCAATAGTGTTGAACAATTCGTCCGACTCGCGGTTCTGGGCTTCACTCAGTTGCTTCTTTGTAGGCTTACCAAATCCCATGTTCTTTCCTCTCTACCGTAAAAGTGTGGCACTGCCACACTTTTTAGTGATCCAGCCCCATCGCGGTTAAAATCCTGTCCCCCATCGCTACCCACTCTTTATAGGCATTTGTGTTGGACTTGGGCACCTCATAGGGATAGTTCTTCGCGACGTACTCCACATCTTGATAGACCGGGCGCCGCTTAACTTCGATATCCAGCGCAAGCGTACCCAGATTTTTCTTCAATCGGTTTAGATTGTCCTTGTAGATACGCATTCTTGAGTCATAGATGGTCGGGAGTATGCCGATGATTTCTGCGACATCTTCCGGTCGTTGGGGCTCATTCACTATATGGATGAACTGGAGCACACCCATCAACCCTTCAAAAGGTCGCTTTTCCATCACACAGGGGATCAAAACATGGGTCGCCAGTGTAATGGCCGCCTCGGTGTACAGTGTTTTCGCCGGCGGCGTATCAATGACTACCAGGTCAAAGTGGTCCTGGAAGTCCGGGTCTTCAAAGGTTCGCTTAGCTACCTCAATGGCATTCGCCTTGTAGTTCATCTGAAACATGCTGCCAGAGGCGGGCAATACAAACAGGTTGGGGGTTTTTGTCTCGTACGGCAGCCAGGCATCGTCAGTGAATAAGGCTCGCGATATGTGGGTTCCGCCTTCGGGGTGCTCCGGAGGTACATTCGATTCACGACCGTCTGGCGACGGTCTCATTGTCAGGAACGTCGCACTTAAATTGGCCTGCGGGTCCAGATCTACCAGAAGCGTTCGTTTTCCCTGCTTTGCAGCATATGCGCCAACCTGCGCCGCAGTCGTTGACTTTGCCACACCGCCTTTCTGGTTTGAGATAGCCAGTGTTTTCAGCTTTTTGGTCATAGCGTCGTCTCTGTTTGATGATTGTAGTATTATTCTATATCAGTTATCGAAAAAATGTTATACGTTTCGATAATATATTACAGAAACCTATAACTTTCAAAGGTGCAGAATGGATGTTTCACGTATTGCCCACGGCGTCTATTTGGCCGTGTGCCCCAAGACCATGAAAGAGCGTTTGATAGGGGGAAAATTGGCGACTGTGTACGCAGCTCTTGCCGCAGAGAACGTCTCCCATTACAACCTCTACTACCTGGTCAACGCTAGTGACGGCGATATTCACTGGGAGCTGGTGGATCTTGGCGCCCACAAGCACTATCACGGCGAACAACGGAAAACGCTGCTTCACTGGTTCCATGTTTGCGGAGCGCAGCTATCCAAGGACGGCTTTCAGTTCATGGCTAATACGCTTGGGATCAACGCTAATCGGCTAAGAAATGCGCTAAGGCCCGCTCATACAGAACATTTCCAGCCATTCTCGGCAGAGGCGATGCTGTATCTGAGCTATCGATTCGATCAGTGGCGGTCCAAGCAGCAGATGTCTGTAGCGTAAAAGTGTGGCACTGCCACACTTTTTGTGATTCGGAAGGAACGTCGCGGAGTAGAAGGGCAGGGTGCTAAGTTGGGGAAAGTGTGGCACTGCCACACTTTTGAATCACATCCATCCGGACGACCTTAGTCGCTATCTTCGCTGAAATGTCCCTCAATCAATCTCTCAAACTGGTCCAGCGACTCAAACTGCAGTGTTAGCCTACCTTTTGCCTCGGCTTTCGCTGAAAACCCCCTTCGCAGCTTTGACATCACATCAATCATTCCCTGACGGTCGAAGAACTGGCAGGAGATCTCACCCGCGTGCTCCCCCTCTGGAGAAGGGGATATGTCGACAGGATACCCAATACGCTCACTGAGATTTATCTCCAGCCTCTTAATGTCCATCGACTTCTCCGGTCGAGGGCTTGTTTCCACCGTACCCCCTCCACTTTGAGGCTGTACCTGGCGCTGCGTAGGGAACGCGATCTTCATAATAGCTAGGTTATCCAGTACCTTTTCTTTGGCCGCTAAGGCCAATTCAGACTGCCGCTCCATGGAGAGGGTCAGTAGCTGGCGGCAGTCTGTATAGGTCAATCTACCTTTTTCAGCGAGGGCAAACAGGTTGGGGTGTAGCTTTGTGGCTATATTGATGTAACGCGAAACGGTCGTTCTACCCAAAAGTGTGGCAGTGCCACACTTTTCATTACTGAGCCGGTACCGCTCCTTTGCCCGAACCAATGAGGTCGCTACAGAGGTCCAGGGCAATTCTAGTAGTTCCGCTTGCTTGACTACCCCCCAGTACAGCCTTGCTTGCAAGCTATCCTCCATAAGGATTGCTGACACCTGGTCCTTTTTCGTCTCCTGATGGGCAACAATAATGTCCCAACCATAAATCACTTCAAATCCACCTTGGCCAGAGGAGCGGAAAATCCTTGGGGTCTCTACTGGCCTACCTTCCATCACTCGCTTTGGTAAAGCCGACAGGCGAGCCTCAGTAGAGTAGGGGATTACTGCATCTGGACTTAGCCAGCAGGCAGCAGTGGAAACCACTACAGACTCTTCTGCAGATCTTGCCGCCGTGCCCTCGGCACGGTCACCGCTCTCCATATTGTGCTCCCATCGTGTTATATACCATATGTGGCACCATATCGGCGCGGACACTGGTGTTAATCCGCCATTTACCGTGCCGTCGGCACGGTCACAGATCAAAGGTAGCTTGATTTTTTGGGAATGTCCACCCTTTATAGGTGCTTTAACGTCCACTCAAAAGTGTGGCACTGCCACACTTCCGGCTATCTGCATACGTGGTGAGACCATAGTCCCCAGCTCCAGCAGTATTACCTTGGTTCGACCTTACTTATAAGTTCATTCCACCTACGTTTGATCTGTTGAGATTGAGGGCATATTACCGATCACTTTATGACTCAAACGGAATAAGGACGCAAAAAAAAGTGTGGCAGTGCCACACTTTTCGCTGAGGGGAGGGGGAGGTCGAGTGCTCGCTCGTTATCTGGACATTGAAATGCCCTTGGTTTTCACTTCTCGCTCCCTGTCTTGAACACTGAGAGATTCGAGGTATCGGACCAGGTGGTCCCGAGATGTCATTGATTTACCAATAATGCTGATTTCCTTTTGGCTCAGCCCTGCTTTTTCATATTTCTCTTGCCAGTCCTTTGTAGCCCCCAACACATCCCGAGCCATTTCCGCCGCTTCGTCCTCTTCGATCCCCATGGACTCAGCACAAAACGCAATGGCTTTCGGGTTCTGGTGCCCCCCGAAAGGGCCCACGCTGATGGACTGAGGGCTTCCTTCTATACCAACGGTCGGCAACACATCGTATGCGGGCGTCAGTTGAAGCGTCTTTTTACCGGGCGGCTTCCTAAACGCATGGTTATTCAGATGATCATCGACGTTACCCACTGCAATGTTCAGCAGCATTCTTCTGAACAGATCCTTCACGTCCTTATCGGGATTTTCGGAAACCTGTTCAATCACCTTCCCTATATTTGGATAACTGGAAAGCTCCGTCATACTAGCCGCATTCTCTGGGATTGGACCGATCAGGGATCGAGCGGAGATCATGTGGCAACGCTCCCCATCCGCATCCAGATCGAACCTCTTTACCAGTAGCAAAGGGCCGCGGGCAGTATCCATTATCCGTGTTTCTGCCACATCACACCCTGCCTCACGGGCCATTTGCATGGTGGAATGCTCCAACAGGCAGTGATCGACTAGATCCGTCTTTCGGGGAAACTTCACGATCCACCGGGAGACTCTCTTCCGACCCAGCTCTTCGTCGTACTGAACGTCATCAATGAACGTCTTTGGCCTGACACCGCCAAGGCCGGAGCCATATTCGAAGAACATTGCTTTTTCTTTATCAACTGGTAGCCCTTCATCCAGTCGCAGCGCGGTCTCCATTATGTCCTCCAGCGACTGAAACTCTTTTGGAAACGTCTTTGTCGGAATTTCGTTGATGTCCTCTTCCTGGAACTCTTCTGGCAGGAATTGATTAAGGACCGCACTATCATCGTCTTTTACTCTTGTCTCGGTGAAAAAGATCGTCCCTGTGCCGTTTCCTGACCCAGCCAACAGGAACTCCAGGTCATTAGACGGTGGGGGATCGAGTAGGGCGATTAGCACTCTCCGACCCCAGTCATCCGGACCTGCATCGAGAAGAGCGCCAGCAATACCGAGGTTGTCTCGGGTTATCGGCGACTCATACACTGCGCCATCAACCAACGGCAAGTTGATGGGGTCCAGTGCGTAGGCTTCTGGGTGCCGACAATACTCTCGTGCATATTTGAATGCCCCGGTTCGCCTGGCTCTATCAACAATCAACTGGCCGGCCAGCATGGTCTCACCGCCTCCAATATCCACATGGACGTAGAGCTTGCTCAACATCTGATTATGGTTAAAGGTCTTCATCAAAGGTTACCTTATAGGTTGGTTCGTCAGGGGCGATCAGTCCATGGTCCTTGCTGATCAAACACAGGCCGTCAAGTTCAGTGGTTATTCCGTAAGCTTGCAGCACCGCTACATATAGACCGAATCCGATATTCGGCTCACCTCTTTCAATGCCTTTGAGGGTGGTGGTTGAAACACCCGATATTTCAGCGCATTGCGCGAACGTCCAGCCCCGACGCTTCCGCGCAGCACGCAGACGCCCCCCCAGGTTTACCATCTTTGCCCGGGTAGTCGATGTGAGCTCTTCGATCGCGGTTGATCGAGTCTTGATGCTGGTCATAGCCGCTATAGTACCGGATTATTAGATACATTGGACACTATAGCGCCCGCGCTGAATAAACCCCGTTGTGAGCACTTTCTTTTTTCCAGTGAGGCGGGGAGGGTAATCACGCGAGAACAGCGCCTCTCCTCCTGTCCGAAGTGACCAAAAGGCCGTTGTGAGCACTTAGTTATCAACAGTTCGAGTTGCCGAGCTACTTCACGCCGCATAAAAAAGCCCGTTGTGAGCACTTTAAGGGCTATTTTTTAGCCAATTTAAAGTGTTCACTACCGGGTAACCACAATATATGGGGATATCCTGTGTGATGTTTGTACATATCTTGTGGTTATGTGTGATAAAGGCGGTAGTGAGCACTTTCTTAACCCGGTAGCGAACACTTAAAAGGCCGTAATGATCACTTTATTTGGACCCGTTACGAGCACTTAAAAGGCCGTAGTGACGACTTTAATTCTGGTAGTGAGCACATCAAAGGCCGTTATGAGCACTTTTTTTTTGGCTCTAACCTATTGTTTTACAAAGTTTTTATCAAAACCGTATAGAGTATCTACTATCCAATACTATCTCTATTACCTATATAGAGAATTAGAGTAAACAGAAAACGCTTAAAAGATACGACAATATGCCAGCCTATATTGTGTGGTCGCTTCATATTTACTCACTATGAGTTGTAAGTGATCGAAAGAGTACACCAGATAATCCGCTCCCGTTGTTGAAATTGAGGAAAGTAGCCGTTATTCTGCCTCTTGTTCGACAAACCATAGCGGATGCCAGGTCATGGACAATCCATCATTCGGATATAACAGCCCAATATTCTGCATCCCAGAGAATGCCGACGATCATCTGCGGACCTACATGAAGCTGCTCGATGACGCCGATGACCGCGAGTTCGTCCTATCCCTGATCACTACCGCCTTGGATACCGGAGTTGACCTGTATTCAGATGGGTCCAGATATCTTGACTACAAACAGCTCAAAGAAGCGGTCCGCTCAACCGGCACCAAAATAGCTATTGGCAAAACCACCGTACGTCAAAGAGCTGATCGCCTCCAAGGCATGGGCTTGTTTGTTACCGAACGGCTAACCACACCCTCGCTCAGAGGATTTAGAAATGCGTTAATTCTCCAGTCTCCCAACGCGCTGGTTCGATCTGATGTTATCTCTGAGGAGCCAGCGCCGAGGACTTTAAATGCTCCCAAGAAACGAGGCAAAGAGTATTACGCAGCGATTCGTCGTACGAAAGACCGCCTGGCTGACAAGGACATTCAAATACTGGAATCACCAAAGGAGTTGAAAAGGGCACACTCGGAGCGACTTCTCAATAACGTATTCTTTGGGTGCGGTCGCATGTCGTCTCGCGATCCACGACGAAAGAAAATTGTCACAGTCTACCCATTTCAAGATGAGAGAATCACTGTCACCGCGACAGCCGGTGGCGATACAGATCTGTTTTGCCTGGAGGATCAGAATACCGTTCTGGCGATAATTACCCTGGTAATTCTCAGTCATTCTCAGCAGTCGGCCAACAATGTCCCTCTTTCATCGATCCCCAATGAATATTACATGGATATCTGCGACCTGACCCAGATCTGCGGACTTGAGCCCACAGGGGCAAACAGGGAGACGTTGAGAAAATCCCTCGACCGGCTTTACCATTCAAACCTCCACGTCGCCTGTTCCAAAGACAGTCAGTTCGCCCAGTACTTTGGCCTTTACTCCAGTATGGGGGACGGTAGGGAGTTTCATCCAGACGACCTTAATTTCAGGTTTATCAGCGCCCTGGACGCGGTTAGTGAAGCCGATCCACTGCTGTCGAAGGCACGCCGGCCCCGATATTACCGAATCTCGTTGCATCCGATTATCCACCGGCAACTCCTGGACAAAGGGGTTTGGTCTACATTTGTCGTTGATCCGGAACTGGTGCGCAATCGCCTGAGACTTCTGACCCACCTTTACTTTTTTGCTGCTCGGAACATTCATCGCGACCCGAACAAAGTACGCCAGTTCCCAATTGAGACCGTTCACAAGTACACAATGCCCGCCTACACTCGGTTTGATAACTGGAAGCGGTCTCTTTTCAATGAGTTCAAACGGTTGGCCAAATCTCAGGACGTTGAGTGGTCCGAGGGCGGTACTTGTGTGCTGGAGCTCTTTGGATACTTTGTAAAAACTGAGCCTCATATTCTACATGGGCACTTACTGACATTTTGGTTCAACTCAAACCACCCCCTGCTAGGCAAGCCAGAGCCCCTGGCTGACACTTCCCCACAACAATCCCTTGAGTTTCAAGATCAGGTTTAGCGGTTCACATATGGACCTTTTTTCTTGCCAAATCTCCCGCATTGGTTTATGATGAGACTACTTTTATAAACCCGGTATATGCGGTAGGCCATCATGGATATTCATCATCTTGTGGAGTTAGCCGAATCACTTCATAGAGACAGTGGCACGGAAGCAGGACTGGAAGCGATTGAGGCTTACTCAAAAGGTGACATAACCTGCCTCGATGATCTGGCAACGGTGATTGGCCAACTGCAGAAGCGCTTCCCCACGTTCCGTTCTATCGTCGCAAAGTGGTGTGAGACCGAAGAGAGGATACGGACTTGCGACATATACCGACTCATCCACTGCGCGGCGGACAGGGAACGAATGGCTCAATACCTGATAAGCATCCGCCCCGATCTGGAGCAAGATGTACTTCATACCATGGATGACCTAGAGGTGGCGGCCTGAGCCATGAATAACGAGACTCTGAATCTGTTAGTTACCTACATTGAAGACAGCCATGCGCTCCTGGAGAACGATGGCCTTGCACCGGTGCCAGTTAATCATGCAGCGAACATCATCATCCATTGTGGCGCTCTACTGAGTCAGAGTAGTGCGGCATGGCAGCCCTCCATCTACACGATGGACCACATGCCACCGAGAATTAAAGACGACTCGTTATACCGGCTCTGGTTGGACTGTTTAGGATTGTCGATCAATGATGTTGCCGGTCATGGCGATGGGTGGTCTATAAACGATGCGCTGAGTAATGCGCCCTTTTCCACCCGACCCAAACTGGGCATCACACATCACATTGAACATCTGTTGGTATCGTCAATCACCAGCCAGCCCGATTATTCACATTTGGTGGCACTTACTGATTTGTTCGGTATCGGCGATGAGCGTTTACTTAAAGGCGTCTACATTACCGTTGCTTTAGACGCTTTCAGACGAAAGATGGCGATCCGACCGGTGGTCAACGAAGTTTACGTGACCGACGATCCAGCCATTGGTTGGAACGATATCGATACGGCATACACCGGGAGTGAAGACCTTTCTGTTTTTCACCGTGAGAGTCGTTTTTTCTCAACCATAGTCTCACGACTTGAACAATCCTGGGTAATGGCTGTTTCCCTGGCTCACACAACCTGAAATAGGACGTTTTATGAAAGCTGTTGTTAATCTATCACTTTCTTTCTTGCTGATCTCAGTGCTTGTTGGATGCGGCGCTGAGGGCCTCACTGATGACGAAGAGCGGGAGGTAGAGGAAGAGCCGCCGACAATGCCCGGGGAGATTACCGAAGACACTCCCATCGAAGAGATTCAGCCTGGTCTGGTGCCAGAAGAGCGGATGGAGGAGTATCTGGAGTACTTTGAAGAAACTCGTCATCTGCGAAGCCCGATTGGCTACACGTTTGAATACCGGCTAATTTCGGAGCAGGGCGAAGATGTCAGTTTGATGCACATCAACCAGGAAGGGCAGGTTGTTGTGCTCAATTACCTGGGCGATGCCGTAGATGCTGGAGAGGATTGCTATGCACTGCCAGCGTCCTACACACCCAACGCGGCACTGCATGGAGCTACCGTAGAAGGTACCCTTGATAGTGGTTTCTCGGTGGAGATTGCCCCTCGGGCCTATGAGCCAGAGTACGAGTTGATGTGGCAACATGACCAATACGGAATTATTGAAAACATCATTCTCTACGACGCTGAGCGGAACGTAGTGGCCGAGTCTGGCTCGGTAGATGGGATTTTGGAAGCGGATATTGAGCTACGGGGTTGGAACAACAAGATTGTTTTTGAAATGGAGCCAGTCGACTATGACATGGAGCTGGTGATGGAAAAGCAGTGCCAGCCCGTAGTGTCGGCCTTGTACCAGGGGGCGGCAGAGCCTCTTGATGAAGACTGGACCTATGACTATACCATTGTGACCAGTACCGATATTGGCGGACGGATGATTGATGAGGTGCCGACCACAGCGTGGGTAGGATTTATCGACTTCCTGGAAGACCAGCAGTGCTATGATGTTGCTTTGGGTATCAGCTACCGTCACGATTCGCCGGGTAACACAGAGGCCGAGGGCGCGGTCTGGACCTCACTGGACACCTCCTTTCCCACCCTGCACCTCAAAGAGGATGGCACCCTGGGAGACACCGAAACTTTTGGTAACGAGAACACCTTCCCCCTGGATGATGGGCTTTATCAAGAAGTGGTGAACAACCTTTGTAACGACTAACTCGATCCGAGGGGTACCATCGTAACAGGTGGTACCCTTAGGGTTAGAACTGACAGTAGTGTTATGGTAGACTCAACGCATTGGTAGCTTGAGTAAGCTCAATCCGGCGCGGCGGAACCGCGAATAGCAGAGGATAACTCCATGATTCGTTTTTTCTTTCATCTTGTTCTTACCCTTTCTGTTCTCCTTCCTGCAGCTGTTTTCGCAGACTTCCCGGTTCGCTCTACTGGCGTTGTCGAGTGGGTTGCAGATGGTGATACGTTTCGCTTCAAGGCAGACAACTCAGCAGCTTTCTCTATTTTGAGGCAGGCGGCTGTGACTAAGGACAAAGCGACAGATCGAGACCTCCGGGTAGAGAATCGTTTTCACTCGGACGGCTCATTCCTGGTTAGACTTGCAAATGTCGATACGGCCGAAAGCAAGCACCCTGATGCTTCGCGCAATACGAAAGCTGGCGAGGAAGCTGCGGCTTACGTGAAGGCGTTGATTGAAGGCAAGAATGCGACCATTGAGTGCTATGAGGTAGGGTACTGGGGTAGGGCGATATGCTCTCTCTGGACCGACGAATTCGAGTTGGGCACGCACCTCATTTCACGACATTATTCAGACTATCTTACTCGCTATGGCCGGCACCCCAGACTTGACTCGGAATACCGCCAAGCGATGTTTTATCGATAAACCAAATAACCGAGGTATTACCATGCCAGTTGAAAATGATGAAAAGAAGCTGTCCCGGATCTTCGTGGATCTAAAGGTTCCCCGCGAGGTTAAAGGCGAAGTTATGGCCGCGTCACGTAAAGCCAAGGTCAAATTTGAAACGTGGGCTTTGAATGTGATGATCGGTGCGTCAAGGACTGCAACCGAAGGTGAAGGGTTTCACCTGGAGACAAAGGGCGGGAGTCTGGTTATTAAAGGTGCCGGCTTTGAGGTTCCAGTGTCGACCGACGAGGCGAGTGCTCGGGAGTTTGTCGATTTCCTGAATGTGGCGATTTCATTGACTAACAGTGCCCGTATGGCCGGCAATACCGCTTGATTCCATATTTTTGGCGTGCTACTTTGCGCATATGCCCCGCAAGATGAGGGGCGACTGGCCCGGCAGATCCGGGAAACGAGAAAGAGGCTACACCAATGTTCGACATTTCTTACGATGCCGAAGACCCCGGCATGCCAGAGGGATATCCTATGAGTCCGAGCCCGGATCTAATTCGTCAAACCCGACTCCGAGCGGGGCTTTCTGTCGCGCAAGCGGCAAAGAAGGCGGGAAAGGCGCCCAGGACTTGGATCAACTACGAGAATGGTAGTCTGAATATATCGGACGCAACCTGGCAAGGCTTCTTGGTGGAGGTTGAGGACTTGGCCCAGTCTGGAGAGCTGATCGCTCCGGATAGTGAGTGGATTCCGGTTAGCGAAGCCGGCGCTATGCTCGGTCGATCCCGCATGTATGTCGCCCGCCTGGTAGAACAGGGCAAACTTCGCAGCGTAAAGAAGCACGCCCGATTAACTCTATACAGCAAGTCGGATATACGATCGGTTCAGAAAGAGCTGGCAGAGGAAGATGCCAAAGTTGTCGAGGCCACCATGGAGGGGTACCGGCGGAATGAGGCAGCGGAGCAGCTTGGCGGGTTGTCGCGGCTTACTAAGCTGGAACAGTCGGGCTTGCTTTCCAAGGTGCCGGCTCTGAAAGAGGTGGTATATCCCCAGGACGTGGTTGACGCATTGGCTGAGAGAATCAAATACGAAAAGTCGCTGTTATCCACTACTGATGCGGCAGCCAAGCTGGGCATCACCCGCCAGGGCTTGGAGTTGATGATGGCCAGCGACCGGACGGACGTGGTGCCGATTAAGACGTTGTTTTCTGGCAAACGGTTTACCACCGATATGGTCAAGCAACTGAAAAAGGACAGGTCAAAATAATCTCTCCCGGAGCAGTGTCTTGGAAGTACACCCTTTAATAGCTGGTGTTTGAGCATTGGATAGGCCGAACGGTCCGATGAGCCAGCGACGTACCGAAAGTGATCGGTATAGTCTCCTCATTTACAACGGATCAGCTTTCATCGGCGGTACTAAAAACTGTTAAGGAACGGCTGAGGTTGGTAGCGATCGGAAATGTGACCAAGACGTGATTTCTTGATTTTACACAGCCGCGCCTTATGGTCTATCGGGTACGAATAAACCGCTTGAAATCTATCAAAATAACCTGACTTTAGTGCGCTGTTGCGTTCTAATTTTTTTATGTGCTAACATAAGCATGTAGGCTAGGCAGTCAGCCACCGGCGCGGCGGAACCGCGAATTGAAGAGTAGATCGATTATGTCCCTGTCAAAATCTCAGTTTCTTACATTGGTCCAGGCAGCGAAGGCGCAGCGCTATGACCGAGACTCCACTGGTTATGACGTGCTTATTCGGGAGGAGGGCGCCGAAGAGCTATCGGCTAACCAGATCGACGAGTTGGTCAATCAAGCCTATGAGGTTGTATCTGAGTCTGGAACGAACGTGGATAAAGGGAAAGTGAGAGCAAGCCTTCTAGGTGAAGTACTGGACGAAGATGTTTATGAGGCTGGGGATTGGATACGATGCTACGATCTATGCGGCTCTGCTTCGATAGAGGCTCATGGGCGATGGGCGTCTCACACTGGGTTCCGGTCAATTATAACGGTTACGGAAGAGGAAAACATCGAGACTCTTTTTGAAGAGGCTTCTAAGTCCACCTTTTTGGTTGGTCGATCGGATGCGGAAGGCTGGAAAGAGTTGAGTGAAACATGGAACGCGCCTGACCAGGTAATGATCCGGTTTCCCTGCTGGCATACGGGTGAGGTGGCCTGGGTGTTGTATGAGTTGGCCGGTCTTCGCCTTAACTGTTCTCTTAATGGTTACTGGGTCTTTCCAGCTCGTTACTCGAAAGCGCAACTTAAATCGTTGTTAGCCCCAGTACTGACAAAAGGCACTCGGTTGACGGATGAGCAGGTGCTCGCAGAGGAAATTCGTCGTTCCACCGCAGCAGTAGAATTTCAGGGACTGATGGAACAACCGTCATTCTTTTAGATATTGCTTTTCTGTTTTTTTATGTGCTAGTATAGGCACACAGGCTAGACGGTTAGCCACTGGCCCGGCAGATCCGGGAAACGTGAAAAGAGGACACCCCCATGAGTCACCCTTATACCGTTATCGCTTTTGTTGAAGAGTCCGGCGTTGTAGTGGCGCACCAGGTCACTGCAGAGAATGGCTTATCAGCCTTCGCAGAGGCGGCTTTAATTGACCCTGATCTTACCATGGTGGTTGCGCTTGAAGGCTGGAAGGAAGAGGGCGTGGGCCTGACACTCCCTGGTGACGGGCTTGTCGATGCCGAAACCGTGCTGGATCAGCCTGACGTATTCCCTATCACTCAGTAAACCGGGTTAAGCGAAGGGGTCCACAATGAACGACTCAATCACGATAGTGCGCAACGAGCTGGACAATAACGCTGGCATAGAGTTTACCGCCGTCTCTGACGGCTCCCACGTTGGTCATTGCAGGGTGTTTTTTGGCGGCGCGGGGATTGTGTACTCACACGTCATTGCCCAGGCGTTGGCCGAATCAGGTGTGATCGTCCGGACGGAGTACTGCATCTTCGATGCCGACATCAAAGACGAAGAAGCGGGCACTAAGCTCATTCGCTCTGTGCAGTCGTTTGCTCAGTCCGCCGGCGCAGGCGTTGTAACCATAGGCTTGATCAAAGAAGCCTTTGATGAGTTTTTCCCTGAGTCCGAGGATACCCGGCGCTTACGATCAGTCCTGTCCGCAGAGGGGTTTAACGAGGTGCCCGGCTCCCAGGGTCAGGCCATGTACTTCGAGGCCATTGCTGAGGCCGCCGAACCGAAGGATGTTCGGGCGATCGAGCCCACGGTTATCCGCCACCCTGGTGACCGGGAGTACTTTGCAGCCTCAATGCGCCAGACGGCACAAGAGCTGGAACGCTGGCTTGAGAGTGCCGATCAGGCGCTACTTGAGCAGGGCTACACCGTAGAAGACATTCAATCCCATCGCCAGCATGCGCTGACCGCTCGGCGGTGGGCAGATTTCCACACCTCACCGACTGGTGAGTAAATCACGCTTGAAGCGACTGGCCCGGCAGATCCGGGAATTGCACAGGAGAAACCACCCATGAATGTACAAGTCTCTGCCATCACCACCGTACTGGACTCGGCCACCGCCTACCAGGTGGACGGTAGTCCACTACTGGACTCTTACGACATTGAAGGGGACGAGTTGGTCTTTCGCTGGATTGATCACGAAGGAGAGTATGAGCAGTCGTTCCTGGTGTCCGATCTTGCCGGTGGGGCTTTATCACCCGAGCCCGGTCGGATTTTGGCAAAGAACACCCAAGGAGAGCTGACGTGGATTCAGCTGTTTGATCTATCCCCAGCGAAGGATCTATCCCGCTCACTGGTTCCAGCGACAGCAGAGGATCGCGGCTTCCTGGAGCCCAAGCCAAAAACCATACTGGTCGAGTGTTATTGCTTAGATGAGTTTGTCGATGATGCGGCGACCCATGTGGCGTTGAAGCTGACTCAAGGGCTTTGTGACCGGATCTCTTTGATTGATTCAGCACGTCAGGCTTTGGGGTGTGATTTGATTGGGGAGTACGTGGAGGCCGTATGGCTGAATCTGGATGACCACGGCGACCACGATATATCTCCCATGGACCTCAATGCCCAGGAACTGGAAAGACTGCTGGTGTCCTGGAAGGAGCACAACCAGGTGCCCAGTGCGCCGACCGAACTGCTCATCAAGGACTCTGGTATCGTCCTCACATCCCGAGCCAAGCAGGCGAGCGAGTCCTGTCAGGTATTTTCGCGCACGGTTTTTCCCAATGAGCTGACTTCGAGCCAGGTGTGTTTTCGGCGCGAAAGCTGACGGGAGGCGGCGGCTCAGGGATTAGCCGCCTATTGCTTTCGGCGTTTTTGGTGTGCTACTATAGGCATTATGGCATAAACGGTTATGCCACTGGCCCGGCAGATCCGGGAAACGACACAAGGAAACACCCCCATGAGCACCATCCCCAAATACTTTGCTATCCAGGGTAAAGCGGTCGAGGTCCAGGCCTCTTATCCGGACACGCCAGAAGGTACTGCATTGGCTAACGCCCGGATGGAGGAGCAGCCGGGCCTGGGCGTCTTGGCCGTTCACGCCGATCTTATCCTGCTGGCGGATGTGAAGGATCTGGGCAAGTCATTAAGCCTGCCGCTACCTAAGGTCAGTTACAAAGTTTGCTCCTGTTGCGGGGCGGCTACGCAGGGCCGTCAGTGGCCAAATCGGGACAAGGGATTCGGTCTGTGCTTAGAGTGTGTGCCCTTCACCGCTCGTGGGTACACCGCCTCAGAACACGCCAGTATTTACGGATACCGGGGAATTCATTTCGACATTTTCTAACGCACCCGTGACAGCGGCTACCGGGCAAGCTACCATTGCCGGGTTGTCGCTGCAGGCAATACACGCGCTTAAAGTCAACCTGCATTGACAACGACAGGAGCCAACTATGCTGAAAAAGCATATGTGTGCCGCTTTCGCAGCGGCTTTGTTATCAGGATGTGGTGGTAGCAGTGATGGGGGTGGAAGTGCCCAGGATTTTGGCAAAGACCAAACCGGCCGCTTCTCCCACGACATTGAAGGATTGCGCTACACCAGTGTTTCGGAAGACGGATTGCTGTATGAGGGTCGCACGGGTCGCCGGGGGCAGTATCTATACGCCGAAGGGGACACGCTGACCTTCTATGCGGGTGACTACCAGATAGGGGCTATCTCGGCTCGACCGTATGTGAGCCCGGCACACTTCGATATTGCCGTGGAAGTGCTGGATTACTCACTGCCGGAGGAGCTGGGCCTTGATGATGTAGAGTGCCCCTCAGATGAGGACGATGAGACTGCAGGTGGGGGTGAGGAGGGGGTTGAAGAGCCCGCGCCCGAACCGACACCACCCGAGCCTATTCCGATCCAGTGCGAAGAGTGGTTTCCGGATGAAGGCATCGAGGAGTCCACCATGCAATTGCTGGCCTTTTTGAGTGAGGCCAACGTGGACACGCTGAGTACACAAGATCAGCGCATTATCATTGGCCTGCGGGATGAAAACGCGATCGCGGAAGACTTTCTGTCTGCAAATGCTGAACTCCCTGGGAACCTGGATGTGCTTCGGTTCTTATCCGAGCTGTCACTGGCCCCGCTGGCCGGCGATTACCCGGTGAAGGCTGACATAACGTCAGGTTCGGATCTATGCCCGCTAACTGGGGAACTGGTTATCCAGCTGGGGTACGCCCCTGGGGGTGACGAACGATCAGGCACCATCTACCTTGATGGCGCGAGAGCCTGGCGGGAGGATCTGGGGACTACGGTAGATATGGTCGCTCGCGAGCAACAACCGAGCCGCAATCTCTACCCCAGCTATACCGTGGATCTGTCGACGACGCATTACCGGGGGGTTTTGTCTCTGGATGTGACGATGACGCCGGAGTCGGGCTTTGAAGGGACGTTTGAATGGTCTGATGGGGGTGATCGCCAGTGTGCCGGTTCGATTGAGCCAGCGCCCGAAGAATCCTAAACCGTACTGACCTTTGGGGGCTTCGGCCCCCTTTTTTGTGCCCGTAATTTTACGCCACACCGCCGGCCATCGCTGTTATAATCATAGTCCTATTGTAAACACCGCGCCGGAGTCAATCTGACCTGGCTGGAGAGAGGAATATGGTTCGAGATACATACTCAGAGCAGATCTGTCGTTTTGCATTTACCCGCGCACAGGCCGAAGCCTTGGTGGCGGCGGCCAACCAGGCGGACGTTGAGCGATTGCACGATAGCCGGGCCGCACACGCAGCCCAGGAGCTTAAAATCAAGCTGGAAGCCTCTAAATCAAAGGGCTTGGGGCCAGTAGGGGTAGCGCTTCCCCTGGAGGACGCCATGGCCTTCGTGTTTGCCATCGAGCACGTTTGGATGACCGGTGAGGACTTTGATGATGCCCGCGCTTACTGGGCCCTGGAAGTGAAAGCAACGCAACGCAAGGCGAAAGAGGCGCTCTTCAAGCACTCGCTGCAGCAGCTGCGAGCCGCCTGATAGAAAGTGCTCATAACCGGGTATATCCCTCGCCAGAAAGTGCTCACTACCGGGTCCGATCAGTTTTAATTGGCGTCCAAAAGTCACCTTGGGTCCAAGCGCCCTATAGTAGAGGATGTAACCCCGGTTTCTGGGATAACCAGAACCAGCCACTCATTACCTGATGCGAGCCGACCAATGAAACAGGATCCAATTTTCCAAAGCGCCGTTAATCCAGGAGAACGCAAAAAGGCTGAGGCCCGCGTTCGTTTGGACGATACCGGCAACCAGCGACTACTGGTCCGGTACAAGGTGTACGG
>TARA_R100000093_G_scaffold36029_2_pt1 | contig 17521 bp, 32 predicted proteins | sample TARA_R100000093 | Tara Oceans TARA_R100000093 (sample SAMEA2620053) | marine metagenome | biome: marine biome (ENVO:00000447); feature: mesopelagic zone (ENVO:00000213) & marine oxygen minimum zone (ENVO:01000065); material: "saline water (ENVO:00002010), including plankton... | reverse complement strand
AACAGAGGACGCATCGGTAAAGAGATCATATATATCTTCTATTAAGGTATCTATTTTTTTCATATTTTATTCCCTTATAAAAAGTGGGATCGAGGTAGGACTGGCATAGCTACCTCGACCCCTTCTAGTTTAGTTAGAGGGAAAAGGGATATCTTCTTCAGAAGAAGAGTACCCACCTGATACTGCCTCAAAAGCCTTTTCTTCAGCAGTACCATCAGTGCCATAAGGTACAAGTTCAACTACCTGTACCCCCACAAGATCAGCACTTGTACCTGATTTACCTCCAAACTCCCACTCATAGGTATTGAAACGTACATTTACCTTTGAGCCGTTACCAATGAGAGTATTGTACATTGGTTTTAGTTCAGAGTCTACCAAGTTTGGAGAACGGTTTACGCCTCCACCTTTGCGACGAACCTTACGTTTCACCGTCACAAAATCCTCACGGTCATCCCCTTTGTTCTTGATGGGAAGACCAATACCCTTTACAAACTTCTTAGTTGACGCATCTAATTGACATACATCAACTGTCCAAACACCATCCTCGTCAAAGGTTGTGTTAGGGCTGGCTATACTAGCCCAGTAAGCTGTTCCTGAAATAACTGCCATAATTTAAATACTCCTTATAGTTACGGTTAGAATAAGTTCCTACTATTCATATCTGAAGAACTCACTAGAGTTCGTTCTTCAGATTGAATAGAGTTAAGCTGCAAGGCGATAGTAAGTATACCGATTTCCTTCTGGAGTTGAGGCAGTCTTGGTTAAAATATTATAACCTTGACTTCTAAGCACTGAGATCACAGCAGTAAGATTTTCACACCAACCCCTTTCAATAGCGGTTCGGCGTGTTACCCTCATACCTTTCTTCAGAGCTTGTAGAACTTTACTGGAAGTTGTCTTCATATATTTTCTCCTTTAAGTTAATTGAAAGTGTATGGTAGCATAGGCCATATTTAAAGTCAAGAACTTTTTATAGGACACAGTAAAGATTCTCCCACATAGTACGTCGATGGGTAGTCGCTCCTATACTGTTTCTCCTTTTTATTCTTTTCAAAATCAGACCTGCTAATACAACCTAAGATAGTTGCCTCTTTTAGGTTGTCCTTATCTATATAAATTAAAACATATTCATCTGGTATCTTTTTTGTGTACTCACTAACCTTAACCTTTAATTCTTTTTCTCCTTCTCCATTATATGTTATAGTTTTAATATCAATCTTAAAGTTCTTACCTGAATTTTTAGATGTCTTAAAGTCATAGCCCTCATCTCTGACAGAATAAATATTTCTATCCATTTGAATTCCTGTATGTTTTTCATAAGCTAATTCTCCAAGCACACCTAAGATGTGGGAACCTCCAAAGACTTTACTTACATTACCCATTCTGGTTTTCTCCCTGAACGAGGTATGCTTTGCTCCATGTCTTTGTTGTCCCATATCTATTGCCCAATCAACTTCTTTATCTGTAAAGTTAATTAATGTGTTGTTGCCCATGTCTCACCTACCTTAAACTCACTGTCTAGAGGACACTTCATTTCTAATTCCTGTGCTGTCATTTTCATAGCATCTCCTGTTAGTTGTCCAAATCTTTCTGCATCTTTCTTTGACACTTCAAATTGATATTCGTCATGTATGGATGCAACAAGTTTAGCATCCAAGCCTAGTTTATTAATACCATCTAGGATACGCAACAACCAATCCTTACATATAATAGCTCCTGCTCCTTGGATCAAGGTATTCAATGAGCTATGTGGTGATCTTGTGTGGTGGTATCTACCATCCAGACCTTTGATCTTGCCTTTCATTGATGCTTCCTGTACCTGATTACGAAGAAGTTTTAGTGTGGGTAAGTTGGAAAGGTATGTATCAATAAGTTTTTTACCTGTACCAGCACTTCCCCCAATGATTGATCCTATCTTGGCTGGCCCTGCACCATAAAGTAATGCATAGATAAATGTCTTTGCACTAGCCCTGTCTGGTAGACCAGCCATCTTTTGGTTTGCTGTATGAATATCTCCTTCAAGTATTTCCTTAACAAAGGAATCGTTATTCATATAGTGAGCTAAAGCTCTAAGCTCTAACCCAGAAGCATCAGTACCTACAAGTGTGTGGGTATCTTTATTAGAGACAGTCCAACAATTTCTACACTCTTCCCCGTAGGGAGAATAAGAAGCTGGTACTTGAGCCATGTTAGGGGCGTAGTGTGCCATCCTACCCGTCACAGTTTTTAAAGTTAGAACTCTACCATGAACCCTGCCATCTTCACCTGCCGCCTCTATCCAAGACTTGATCTGACTAGACCTCTTTTGTAAAAGTAAATATCTTGTTATAGCTTTAGCTTCTGGCATATCTATTTTTTCTAAAACAGATTCGTCAACAATTATATTTCCTTTTTCTGTTTTATGTTTAGGATTCCATCCTTTAGCCATCAGCCTTTCAGCAATTTGTTTTCTTGAAGCAGGGTTAAAAACCTCTACATGATCAGACAATCTCTTACCAGATGTTTTGTGATGTCTAATAGTTACTATAGGTTCAAAAATTTCTTGAAGTTCTCTTTGTATTTGATCTGACTCGTCCTCAAATTTACCCTGCAAAGTCATTGCGTAAGGCATATCTAAAGCAAAGCCATTACTTTCTTGAATATCAATAGCAGCCCTGACTGCGTGTTCTAATTTTACAGAGCGAGAAGAAAAGTTTCTTCCTTCAGCTTCTAATTGTTTGTACAATTTATAGGTTATGTTTATATCCTGCTTACAGTAATCTAGCATAGCCTCAGTAAACTGAGAAAAATCATCTATCTCTTCTTTAGGTAAAGAAAGTTTATCACCCCACTCTTTTAGAGAATGTCCACCCTCTCTCATGGGATTATAAAGTTGAGATAAAATAAGAGTATCTGTAACAGAATTTAAATTAATTGTTTTTCCTATAAGCTTGTTGACAACTGGAGCATCAAAAGAAATACCGTTATGCATTATAAATTTCTGAACTTGTTTGGCCCATACAGGAAAAGCTGTATAGCATTCAGCCTGTTTGAATACATAGCTTTGTCCTGTATCTATATCTGCGGCTACAATACAATGCACAGTAGTTGCTTCTTTAATTAGTCCATTTGTTTCTATGTCAACTATGCACCTCATCGCTGTCTCCTTCAAAAGGATTAGATATTTCTGACATTCTACCACTTTCTCTATCATAAAACAAGTAGGTAGCTATGCCTGTCTCTCCTGTATATCTATTTTTCAATATCCTTATGGTTGTGGTGTTCGCTTCTGTTGGGTCTTCAGACTGTTGGTTACGTTCTAAGGCTATAACAGCATCAGACAGTTGAGCTATGCTCTGTGATCCTCTAAGGTGGGCTAAAGATACTTCTCTTCCTTCTTCATGTCCTCTATCAGAAGATGTCCTTCTGAGGTGAGACACAACAAGCAGAGAAATATTACACTCCTCAACAATCTTTCTTAAGTTAGTCATCAAGTTATCTATGTTACGTCTTTCATCCCCGTCCTGCTGTCCAGAAATAACCATTGATATATGGTCAAGAACTACCCACTTACAGTCCAGTGCATTAGACATAAACCTGACAAGCCCAAGGATATCTTCATTAGACATAGAACCAAAGTGATCGAAGGCTACAAACCTATTCGTTCCAATGGTATTATTCTCCCACTCCTTTAGCTGTTCTAATGAAAATGTATCTCTGATTTCCTTAATGTATAATCTTTGGTTAGCCTCTACAGACATGATATTAAATGCAGTATTCTTTATGCTTTCCTCTAAAGCAAATATCCCTATGTTATCCTCTGTATTTTTCATAATGTGATATATTAACTCTCTGAGTACACTACTCTTACCCATCCCAGTACCACTGGTAAAGGTAACAAGCTCACCAGTTCTTATCCCATAGATTTTCTCATTAAGGCCAGTCCAAGGATAGCTCACAGTTTCACAATAATTTTCTTCATACAAAGAAGAACCAAGAGTTCCCAGATTTATAAGACCAGCAGGAGTATAAGGTGTAGCATTCCACCATAGCTGAATGAACTCTTCCCTTTGTCCAGCCTTTAGGTAATCACTTGCATCTTTAAAAGATTTAAGATTTACAATCTTACATTTATGTGGCTCGAAAATAGCTGCAACTTTATTGGCTGCAGTTCTTCCTGCCAGATCATTATCAAAACATAATACAATATTATCAAAAGAATTTAAATACTTAAAGTTTTTCTTACAGTCTGCTAATGCTGAAGAAGCAGACTTAACTGAAACACAAGGCCACTTAGAACCAAATATTTGGTAACATGCCAATGCGTCTAGCTCTCCCTCTGTAACAGTAATATACTTTCCTGTTGGATCAAACTTGTTCTGACCAAACAGAACACCATCACTTATATTACCTTCTGATCTAAATTCTTTTGTTGCTACTACCCTAGTTTTATTTCCTACATGATGTCCTTCAGAATTATAATAAGGATATATATGTTTTGTAACAGCCTCATTAGTTAGCTCAACTGTAACTCCGTAAGACTTACAAGTAGATAAAGTTAATCGCCTATCAGAAATTTCAGATAGAATTCCCTTAGATAAAATGTTTGTATATACTCCCTGTATGGGAGCCTTCCTTACAGTGTCTGGCATTTCGTCACCTTCCTCATTAGAAATAAATGTTTCACAGACAAAACAATACTGATGACCATCATCATATAAACCATTACCATCAGATGATCCGCAATTTTCACAAGCAACGTGTTTAATAAATTGACTAGTCATACTCCTCTCCTATTTTTAATTCCTCCTCATACCATTCCCATATACTTTCATAGGCATGATCCCAATTGGAAAAATCACCATCCTCTACTGCTTCCGTAGCCATTTTTTGTACTAAGGCATCATCACTGGACTCGTAGTTCAAATTTAGTGGGAGTTGTTTCATGTCCTTCCTCCATTCTTATTAGTCCCTGTAGAGTTCGTAAGAACTCTCTCTACAGGAACTAATAAGTACACCTGATCGGGGTCATATCCTAAGTGTTGCACAAGTTTTCTTCTATCATTTAAAAAGTCTTCTGCTTTTCTTTTTGAATTAAATCTCCAACTTGCTGTTTGATTTTTATTCTTTAGACGCACCATCCATCTATCCATCCTCATTCTCCCATGCCTCATTTTGAATATTCTCTACAAAAGACATCTTATCTGCCATAACTTCATTAGCTTCTTCACTAGCATACTTCTTTGCTTCCTTAATTGAATAGCCTTCTTCTAAATATTCTTTAATGAGTTGACGCACAATAACTTTTCTATCTTTATCCCAAAGATTTTTAGACATCCTATTTACTCCTGTAAAATATATGGGTTCCTATTTTCTCTACCCTATCTACATAAGAAATCCAGTAGGGTCGCATATAAGATGCGTGATAGTATAAAACATTTTCCATCCTGTCTATTCTAGCCCCAGCTAGAGAAAGGATTGCTATGTTTTTAGCTTGTTCTAAAGCAGTCTTGTCTTTCATTTTCTCTGACTTACCATCACACCAATAAGAAAATTGGCACTTGTTTCTGACTGGATTACCTTTCCAGTAGCGTCCTTCATGTACTACGTCACATATTGTGTTAGGAAATTTAACATGTCGAACTCTGTTCAGTATAACATTAGCTACTGCTAGTTGTCCAATAAAATTCTCACCCCTAGCCTCAAAATAAACAGCCTCTGTTAAACAAGTGATCTGTTGTTGGAGGGTTAGCATGTCAGCTTTAGCAGACATACACAAAAAAAGGGGAGCCATAAAGACTCCCCATAGTAAATACTTTTTCATTAGACATGCTCTAACATATCTTTAAAGTGATCAGAATTAAGCCATGCTCCAACCCTTTCTTGTCTCTTTAACAAAGTCCCTGCATCACCTGCCTTGGAGACAGGGAAAAGGGTTGAGTTATGGGAAGCATAGGCACTCATTGCAGAGGTCAAAGCAAAGACAGTCTGGCCTCTGGTTTTTACCTCGTAAGCAAACTGGAGATACAGTCTGTCACTGAGTGTATGTTTCTTCTTCTTAACCCTCCAATTATATATTGAAGATTTTGTAAGATTTTCTAACAGCTTCCTAACTCTTGCCGCAGAGATAAACGTGTCAGCCCATTTCTGATACTTCTCTACCTGTTGCTTATGGGTCACTAATGTCTTATCAAAAGCATCTAGAAAACCTTCTGTATTGAAGTTCTTTGTATGCCTTTTCTTTGTAATGTCATATGATCCAGAGATCATTCCATTAGTGCAGAAGGTATCAATATCCCCACTGTACAGCATGACCGAGCCACTTCCATCAAAGGTATTCTTAAGAATATATCTAAGATTAAACTTTGTTTTGTGTCCACTCTCCTTGGCTGTAATCTCCTGAGAAATATCTGGAAAGGTATACTCTGACCAGCATACCGCACCATTTTTAAGGATTGTATCCTTAATCTTTATTCCTTTAAGAACTGTGGGATCAAAGTAATTTACCATCTGCTCCTGTAAAGGTAGAAGAATTTCTTTATTCTCTACAACTCTGTAATTTTCGTTGACGACAGACAGATATTTCTTTGAAAGATTTTCACGATACTCATCCTCTGAAGTCCATGTCGTAAGCATCTTTTTCTTAGATGCTTCTAGACCACTAAAAAGTCCACGAACAGGTTCTGAAAATACTGGGAAAAATATATTTCTATCTTTGGTAGATGTTAAATGTTCTAGCATAAGTTTCTTCCTTTAGTTAATAACTATTTCAGTTTTAAATGCTTCATTTTCTTGTAATGTTTCCTGTATCTGTTTTATCTCTTCATATATACTCCTCCATATGAGTTCCTGTTCCATAGAATTAAATGGTATTTGTTCAATACCTCTTTGGACTGCTTTTAATCTAAATACTATTTCTTCTATCTCAGTAACAGCCATTAGCTGTTCATCTTACCTCCCTCAATTGAACCAAAGTCAGTTAAAAACTGATGATTATTTATTATATCATCTAGTTTTATTCTGATTGCTTTATGTACATCATAAGGCCCTTTCATATAAGAAAATTCACCACTCCCTATATTAGTTGCTGCAGTTTCTTTCTCACCTGTAAGAATTTCATTGCGTAATTCTTTAAGTTTATCTAGTAAACTCTCCTGCTTACGTTGCTCTATTGCATCCCCTAAATCTATTTGATAATTATAAAGCCAATTATTTACTTCTGATAAATCATGAATAGCTTGAGAATTGGGTATTTCTTTCAATAATTCAATAAATTTAAAGATTAAATCTTCTAAACTGATAGTTTTCATACCCCTGTTATCGTCATTAATGGCTATGTATAAACCATCGTTCCTTAACAATAGCTGCATTTTAATTACTCCTTAAGATTTTATTTAACTTCTTCCATGACCCATACATAATGATCATAGCACCAGTTACGTTTCCCTGTAAAGGGATTTGTTTGTCTTATTTCCTCAAGAGAGGATAAAGAAGACAGGGATTTCTCCACCCACTTAACTCTTTTGTTATCTATTTTCCTTGTTACATACTCTGTTCTTGGGGCGTGGGTTGGTTTAATTACTGGCATAGCCTTCTCCTATTTATAATAAAGTTTCATTCCGTTTTTAATAACAGCCTTACCAAGTTTAATATCTCTTTTATATTTTCTTTTAGCAACAAGTCTATCTTTTAACATACACAAGGAAGGAAATAGTATCCATCCTATTCTATTTAACTTGTTAAAGTTTGGGGAATTTTTACCTTTAATAATATCATGGATAACTTTTAATTTACTTTTCATTTTATGTACCTTTAAATGTAGACATGACTGCAGAACCCATAATGTTTCTTACAGAAGCTACGGGATTGTGAGTAGTCTTAGCTTCTCTATTATAAAAATTTTCTAAGCCAGTCATGTAACTATTTATTTCATCTAAAGATATATCTGTAATGTTATCTACACCAGCTACTGTACAGAGATACTCTGATATGTTGTAGCTTATTTTATCATGACTTAAATATGGTTTATGATTTCCCATCGTCTTTTCCTTTCTTTAAACTCCACCAGTTCTGGGCGCAATAATCCTTACATGCAGTAAATAAATCCAAAGAAGTTACATCTTCTTCATCAAATATTTTTCTTGCCAAGATTTGACCAACATATTCTGCCGCACTGGGTGGATGCCCAGCTTTAATAAGTTCTTCATAGACTGTATCATAAATATTTTCTAATATTTCGTCGTTATGTATGTTGCTCATTTGTTATTTGTCCTTTTGATATTATATTCCAGAACTCTTTTATATCTTTGGAAGACGTAGGATTTAAACCACGCTCCAGCATATCAACCCTTACCTCATCTTCTACAGTTAGTAATCCCTTTTTATCAAGGACATCTTCTCTTATAGCTCTGAAGTTATATATCTCTACCATTTTATAATACTCCACTCAGAAATAAATCAACAATTAATAGTACTGCAGTTGTAATAAGAATTGTTTCAATCATTTGCTACTCCTTTCCAAGTTCTAGGACAACAGCCTCAGATTCCATAACCTCTTTCTGTAAACGTCACTATCCACCGCTACGTCAAACCATTCATCTTCATATGCTAGACCCTTTCTAAATGCTTGAGTTTCTTTGTAAAGCCACTGCATAGTAGCCTTTAGAATTTTTAATTCAACTTCAGGTGATAGTTTCATACTGTTTTATCTCCTTATGCTTTTTTCTTTTATAAGGAGTCAACCTGCCACGCTTTGGAGGCACGACAGGATGACCTAAACGCCAAAGGACAGAAGCAGACTTACTCCTGTTCTTAGGCAGCTTTCTTTTCTTCTCTTTTCTTTTCTGCATCTGTACGTTTCCTTACCTTTACCTCTATTACTAAGTCAGGGTCATGATATAGTACAGCTTTTAATCCTCCACCATTCTCACTACCAACCCTTACCCTTGTAGTTGAAAAGTAATTGTGATTAGTTCTTTCTGCCGTAACTTCATTAACTTCGTGTAAATTAATTTCTGGCATCTGGTGATCGTACTTCATCTGTTTAATCTCCTAAGTAATTATATCACTGTTGATGGGTTGACGCAACTAACTATATAGAACCCTATAGAGTTCGTAGAACTCACTCTATAGGGTCTATATAGACTACAGGACTTCGGCAATCAGGATGTACTCCCATATTTATCTATGATATATTCCTTTGCCTTGGCCTGTTCCTTTTTATCCTTAAACTCTTTAAGAATTTCTGACATGACCCAACCTCTACGTCTACTCGCCTTGCCTTCTGCCATCAAGTTTTCTACTCGTTGTTCTACATTCATTTTATCTAACTCCTTCTTATTAAATAAATCTAACTTCTTCTGTTGTCTCAATCCAGATGTGAGCACCACAAGCCAAAGGTTTATCTGGTCTATACACTATTTTACATGGCCCGTCAATAAAAATTTCATGAGCTTTTATATTTTCTTTGTATGTTTTGCAGGTAAGAGGTGGATTGTTTTCATTATGTTTTCTATTAGCTTTAATGACATGCTGATTAACATGGATACGTTTAATCATATCATAAATCCTTTAGTGTTTTTTCAATATAATTCTTTGCATATTTTCCTGCATCGGCAGAGCCAAAGTATTTCTCTACATCTTCGGATACTTCTTCGATAGTAAAATCGATTTCACCACCATAGAAATAGCCATCACAGAACTCTTCAATTTGCATAGTAAGATTTTTAATTTTACTCATTTTATTTTCCTTCCAAAAATTCTATCTATTTCTTCTACTATCTCACTTGCACTAGACCCTTCAGATAAACTTTCCCATTCTGGTCTACCCATAATCCATTCAAAACTATCTCTTGCATTTAGTAATAATCTTTTTATTTCATCCATTTTCTTTCCTTTAAGTTCTTGCCCACAACTACTGTTTAAAACTCTGTCAATACATCTTGTATCGACATATCCTTTATGTGCTTGTGCTTGAAATCATAATCAACATTCTCAATAACTTCGCTGGGGTCTGCGTTTTCATCTATATGCAAACCTACTACAACTTCAATATATCTAGAACCTTTAGGTGCTCCGCTACCTTTAATCATATCATAAATCCTTTCCTTTTATTGTGTGTAATGTACTGCACCATTACCATGCACCACTATAGCTATGGACTTAGCTTTAATTTGAGAACCAGAACATAGTAAGCACTTGGTACATTGTGTTCTTCGTCCAGCTTCTTTGCTTGCAGGACAAAGTATTTCTTTTCCTTTAACTATCTCATCCATAGACGCTATGGTACGGAATGTTCTATGATCTTTAGACCAAGCATCCATTGCTTGTTTCAAAGTATCTGCACTTTCCATCATAAACTTGGGCTGGAAGTCAGCATTTTCTATGTCTTTCTGGTGACTATATGCTGTATGTCCAGAGCTTTTAGACAGTAAACTTTTCCATACATAGGCTGGTACTGCCGAAGGATCACCATAAGAGCCTAGCCTGACACTACGTCCATCCCCTATTTTAGATATATCTTTGTGAGTTGTAACTTTGATATATTTACCAGCCTTATAAGCATTGTAGACCAGCAACGGGCCTTGACCAATCAATACATAGCAAGTTCTTTTCTTTGCAAGTATCTTCTTTGGATCATTGTGTGCTACACCACGATGGTCACAATCACCACAGATAGAATAATCTAACCCGGTTTTATTAGCTTTTCTTGGATCAGTATTCTTACAAAGTATATAAGTTTGTACCATGTCACCAGTTTTGCCATTGTTAGACTTACCTTGTAAGGCTATGGCAACAATAGGTTTTCCATCAAGTAGGGATGGACCATCATAGATTATATGGCTCATAGAATTTTTCCTTCTTCTATAATAGTATATCCTAACTTCTTTATAAGGTCTACGGCTTGCGGAGTAAATGTGGTTGTTCCAGCAAGTTTTGCAAAGAGCCTTCCTTTAGGACAAATAGGATATATTCTTTTCGATCCAAAGTTGTCTCGTTCCTCTACATAAATAATTTTATTTTCTGGATAACTTTTATCTATGCCATGAAAAGTAACGAAACCTTCCTCACAATTTGGATTATACATCTACTTTTCTCCTACTTTATCTAGTAAATTAGCTACTTCTACTGCATCCATCCTGACAAATAATCTATTGCCTGACGCAGAAAACGTAGTGAATTTAGTATTTTTCATCCACCATTCCTTATGCTTTCCAGTTAGTTCCTTAGTAAATTTGGAACCCTCTACATCAAGTACTGCCATTTTTACTATCCTTCCTTTGTTGTGAAAGATAACTTATTGCATTGAAAACTTCTTCTAATGTAGCACGTTCCCCACTCTCTGTATTAATCAAAGAATATTGTGGATCATTACCACAATCCTCACAAAACTCGTACCAATCATCACCTAATAGCATTAGTTTTGTACCATCAGGATAGTTTACCGTTGGTTCTGGACGGCGTGTATCACAATAACCACAATGATTTGCCATTTTACTATCCTTTCTTTGTTATGATCAAAGACTGTTCAAGGATAGGGAACATCCTATAGGACATTCCCTCACCTTCAAAAGTCTTTTAGAAGAAGAAAGAAACAACGTCTATGCCTGCCATGCAAACAATCAATGTAATGGTAATTAAAGTCAGGCATTTAATTAAAAACCTAATATTTGATCTTTTCGCATCGTTTTCATGTCTTAAATTCATAGTCTTTTCCTTTACTATGCAGCTTCAGTTAAAAGGTCATCGTGATAAGATACTAAATATCTATTTCTATGTGGCGTTGCCCTAAAAAGAGTTCTACCATCTAACATCCAAATTTTATCTTCGTCCATAATCTCATAAGAGCCATGAGGATATTTTACTACTGTATATCCAGAGGCTCTTAATTGCTTGATAATACCTTGTGTAAAAGGTTTTTTCCAGACTTTTACTGCCATTTTTCTATCCTTTCTTTGCTATTAGTCTACCCTCCACATCAGAAATAGAGGACGAGGTGTCTGCCACGCTTCCATCTTCAAAGATAGCCTCCAGAAGAGTATGTTCCATCTCCATATAGTCATATCTACAGCATAAGCTAGGAAGTTACTGCTTATCTGTATGCGTAGGCGTGGTGTGTGAATGAGCGTGATCATGGCTATTTATTTTCCTTCCTTTCCTTCCTTTGCTATGGTTAAAGACTGTTCAAGAATTGGGAACGTCCTAAAAGACGCTCCCTCATCTTCAAAAGTCTTTACTATGTAGCAACTCCTACGATGACTTTCGAGTTCCCATTAGGATGTAAAATCCTAATTGCGCGACCACTCTTAACCATATCGGCAAATTTATCTCTGCCCTTGCCAAAAGTAATCCAACGACCTTTGGGGCTTTGTGACTGAAAAATCTTCTCTGTACGTTTTGCCATAGGAATATCCTCCGAGTTGGCGGTTAAAAATCCAAATTCTATTTAATTCCCTCTAGAACTCACTAGAGTTCATTCTAGAGGGAATAAATAGCTACAAAGTCAAAGATTATTTATAAACATCTCTGCCTCTAAGATATCTTCTGACCAATCAATATGCTCTCCAGTAGAGAGCATGTGAGTATCGAAACCAATTCCATCAGGGCTGACCGAAACCATGACCCCCTTTGTCTCTGCAAAGTCTTGAACGATCCCGAAAACACCAGTCAGATGTTGCATCACAAATTCTCCTTTTAAGTAAAATATACCCTTCACTACGTTCAGGGTTATTTTCCTAACAGTTTCATCAAAGCCTGTCAAGTCTTCCTCAAAATCCTAAAGGATTTCATCATGTGCAGGAAGCCTTGGTAAAGGCTTTGATCTGGAAAAACTATTGTTAAAACAATAGCTTGGAAGTTCTAAGGAACGCTACTAAGTAGCGTTGAAGTAACTTTGTAGAGGCATCTTCGATGAACTGGAAAACCTTCCCTCAAAACCACTGAACTATTTAACTCTCCATAGAACTCGTAGAGTTCGTTCTATGGAGAGCTAAATAGACTAGATAAAACCCTAAAGGGTTTTAAAATCCAAGGAATTCCTTTGAAAATCCAGAGATTTTTCGTCGCGCATTATGCGTACCCACCCCCACAAACACGCACACACTCATATATATATAAACAGACCTCTCAAAAAATTACAAAAAATACAGGGGTCACTCTCATCTGGGGTAATTAATTCCAAACCGGGGCTTGTGTAGTCTATATAGATATGTTATAATCTACACAGACAAGACAAACTCTTTAAATTATATACACTTTATATTATCTTTTAATATTCCCTTCTTTTATAATAACTATATATATAACATATGACAAAACAAAACATAGAAAACACAGAAATAAGCAAGTATGATGGTCTTCTTGCGATGTATTCCTTACTGGATCAGAGGATTACATCCAAATGTAATGATGATTTCCTGTCTTTTATCAGATTAATGGCTCCAACCCTTGTCTCTGACTGGAAGATGGGGAAACATATCAGGGTTTTAGCAGATAAATTACAGAAAGTTAAGGAAGGAAAGATAAAAAGGCTTATGGTCTTTCTTCCTCCTCGTAGTTCAAAGTCTGTAATCTGCTCAAAGCTATTCCCTGCATGGTATATAGGTAATAATCCAGAACACGAAATCCTCACAATCTCTCATAGTGACCAACTATCTTCTGATTTCGGTAGATCAGTAAGAGATATTGTTGGAATGGACAAGTTTCAGGACATATTCAAGGGAGTTACTCTAAGATCAGATGTAAGAGCAGCAGGAAAGTGGAAGACAAACCACAATGGAACGTACTATGCGGCAGGTGTGCGAAGCCAGATTGCTGGTAGAGGCGCACATATAGCTATATTAGACGATGCAATGTCTGAAGAAGACTCTTTCTCTGAAGCAGGTAGGAGATATATCAAGGAATGGTATCCTGCTGGCTTAAGAACCCGTATTATGCCTAATGGTGCGATAGTTATTATTAATACAAGGTATCATCATGATGATCTTTGTGGATGGTTGCTAAAACAACAGGAAATAATGGATATGGAAGTAACATATCCTTGGGAAGTTGTAAAGATTCCTGCATGGGTAGACGACGAAGCTTCTGAATTGCTGGATTTACCTGTAGGATCAAGCTATTTTCCTGAATGGAAGCCAGATGAAATTTTAAGAGTAGACGAAGAAGAGATTATTGCAAGTAATGGGTCCAGATACTGGAACTCTTTATATATGCAGAACCCAACCCCTGAAGAAGGGGGTGTAATAAAGAAGAGATGGATACAGGAGTGGGATTACAATGATCCTCCTGAATGTGATTTTATAATTCAGACATATGATACAGCGTTCAGTACAAGAACAACTGCAGATTTCAGTGTCATACAGACATGGGGTATTTTTGATACAGCAGAAGAAGATGATAAGGGAAGAGAATACTATGGAGGTAATCTTATCCTGCTTGGAAACCAGAGAGGACGCTATGAATATCCTGATCTAAGAAGAATGGCGCAGCTTCTCTACGATGAGTATAAGCCAGATGTGTGTATTGTAGAAAAGAAAGCCTCTGGACAGTCTCTTATACAGGATATGAGAAGAGGAGGTCTGCCAGTTCTGGAATATACACCAGATAAGGATAAGGTTGCAAGGGTATATGCAGCAAGTCCTTTACTTGAAGCAGGAAGAGTTTGGATACCAAAGAATAAAAGATGGGCAGATGAACTTGTAGAAGAATTAATTACCTTTCCCCATGCAAAGCATGATGATCAGGTAGATGCCCTGACAATGGCAGTCCATTATATGAGAGAGTCTTGGCGCATAGGCCACCCAGATGATCCCTCTTGGGAAGACGACGAAAATCCCCGTAGACAACAGAGGGTTGCGTACTGGAATTTTTAGTGTTATAATGGTGCAAGGCGAGTACTTGGGACATTTCAAAATTTAAGGATATTTATAAGAATGGCAACTGAACGAAATCCATATGAAACAATAGGACAACAGGCAGAAATCATTACCCTTCCTGTGGGGCAAGGTGGTGTGTCTGCTGAAATAGGAGAAGCAGTTACTATTGATGCATCCCCAGATGGGGGAGTTGTAGTCAATTTTGAGGACAGTCTGGAGATTGAGCAAAAGCCTACAGTAGAAGAGTGGTTTGAAAATCTCGCTGAAAACATAGATGATACAGAACTAGAAGATATATCTGCAGGAGTTTTTGATAAGTTTACTGCAGATAAGGATTCAAGAAATGAATGGGAGTCTATGTTTGAAAGAGGCTTCGATCTTCTTGGATTAAAACTTGAGGAAGCTTCACAGCCTTTCGAGGGAGCATGTACAGCAGTACATCCAATGCTTGTAGAGAACGCTGTTAAGTTCCAGTCAAAAGCATCCAACGAATTATTTCCTCCTTCTGGTCCAGTTAAAGCTCAGATCATGGGAGACTATTCTCCAGAAAAAGAAATGCAAGCTGACAGGGTAGAGCAGTTTATGAACTACCAGCTTACTGAGCAGATGCCAGAATACTTTGATGAGTTTGAAAGAATGCTTTTCCATCTGCCATTGATAGGTTCAGCATTCAAAAAGATTTATTATGACGCTTCTTTGGACAGACCAGTTTCAGAGTTTGTTCCTATTGACCAGTTCTATGTCTCTTATTATGCAAGTGATTTAAGAAAAGCTGATAGGTATACTCATGTTATTTATAGAAGTCCAAATGATTTAGCTAGAGAAATAGCTTCAGGTATGTATATGGATGTCGATCTTCCAGATGCAGGAATACCAATGCTAAGTGCAATGACAACCAAGATGGATACAATTCTTGGTGTGTCTCCTGCAGGAGCAGATGATCCTCAATATACTTTATTAGAACAGCATTGTTATCTGGAACTGGAAGATGATCCAGAATACGATGATGGTATTGCTCTTCCCTACATTGTCACTCTGGAAGAGCAATCAAGAAAAATACTTAGTATTCGTAGAAACTACAAGCCCGACGACGAAACGAGACAAAAAATATTACATTTTGTACACTATAGATTCGTACCGGGATTCGGTTTTTACGGGTTAGGACTGATCCACTTCCTTGGTAATCTCACAATGACTGCGACAGCAGCCATGAGAGCACTCATTGATGCAGGTCAGTTTGCGAACCTACCGGGGGGATATAAGGCTAAAGGAGTTAGAATTGTAGGCGATAATGATCCAATAGCACCGGGGGAATTTAAAGAAGTTGAAGCAACTGGTATGGACCTAAGTAAAGCAATTATTACTTTGCCATATAAAGAGCCTTCCTCGACTCTGTTCCAGATGCTTGGCTTTGTTTCAGGGGCAGGTCAGAAGTTTGCTGATAACACAGAAAAAATGGTATCAGATGCTTCCTCATATGGTCCTGTCGGAACGACAATGGCTTTGCTTGAAGCGTCAAGTAAGTTTTTCAGTGCTATACATAAAAGACTTCACAAATCGCAGAGAGATGAGCTAAAGATATTGGGAAGAATCAATCACGATTACCTACCAAATGAATATCCGTTCAATGTGCCGGGGCAATCCCGACACGTTCTAAAAAGGGATTTTGACGGAAGGGTAGATATTATCCCCGTTTCTGATCCCAATATTCCCTCTAATGCACACAGGATGATGTTGGCTCAGATGGCTTTACAGTTATCTCAACAGTCTCCTCCCGGTATGTTTAATCTGGAAGCTTTAAATAGAACAATTCTTGGAGCGGCGAATATGCCGAATCTGGATCAGATACTTCCTCCAAAGATTGAGCCTAAACCCCTTGATCCTATTTCAGATATTATGGCTGCAACAAAGGGAGTTCCAATTGCGTCCTTCCCCGGTCAGAATCATGATGCTCATATTCAGATAAAGATGGCATACTTACAAGACCCTGCTCATGGTAAGTCTCCAATTATGCAAAGAATAAAACCTCTTCTTGAATCTAATATTCAGGAACATTCAATTATGAAATACCAAGAACAGGTAAATGGTGTTGCAAGGAAGATGATTGAGCAGTTACCTCCTGATCAAGCAGCAATGCCTCAAACAGCAGAACTTGCTATGGCACAGGCTGCACAACAGGTTCTTAATGCAAATATGGCTATGGGTCCACAGCAGTCTCCAGAACAGCAGATGGTAGAGATTGAAAAAGCCAGACTAGCTTTGGAACAGCAGAAACTTCAGATACAATTACAAACTGATGCAACAGAAGCTGCTTTAGAAAATAGGAAGTTAGATATTGAAGAATCTGAAATAGCTGTAAAGGCTGTTCAAAAGGGAGCAGAACAGCAGAGTAAGTCAGAAGAAAAAGAAAGAGACAGAATTGCTAAACAATCCATGAAAGCTGTAGATATGTTATTTAATGCTGCAGTTAAAGATGCAGATTTAAATCAGGAACAGGAACTAAAAGTTATGGATACATTGGCAAAATTAGCCCAAGCCACTAAAGGAGATGAAACAAAAAGTAATATTGAACAGTTAAAAGCTTTAATAAAATTAATAGATACAGCAGAAAGAGGCGAGGCAGAAGGAAATAAACAAGCCCAAGAAACTTTGATTAAGGTTGCGGAAAT
>TARA_R100000093_G_scaffold16676_1_pt1 | contig 17599 bp, 15 predicted proteins | sample TARA_R100000093 | Tara Oceans TARA_R100000093 (sample SAMEA2620053) | marine metagenome | biome: marine biome (ENVO:00000447); feature: mesopelagic zone (ENVO:00000213) & marine oxygen minimum zone (ENVO:01000065); material: "saline water (ENVO:00002010), including plankton... | reverse complement strand
TTCCATCAGCCCTTACAACGCCTACAACCGCTTCGTCGTCGATACGGTGCTCGCCAGCTGGATCTCGCAGCTCAGCCGCTTGAGCGGACAGCCGCTGGTGCCGATGGCGATCCACATCGAGTTCGAAGCCCCTGACTACGCCTCGCGCTACGACGAGCAGTTCGGCCGGCCGGTAATCTTCGGCGCCGAAGCGAATCAGCTGCAGCTGGATCAGCGCAGCCTGGCGTTGCGCAACCCGGATCATTGCCCCGGCACCTGGCGGCATCTGCTGGAGCTGTGTGAAGCCGAACTGGAACGGCGCACCCGCACCCGTAGTCTGCGCGAGCGGGTCGCACAGATTCTCGGGCCGATGCTCAAGGGTCAGGAGCCGGACCTGCAACAGATCGCTGCACGTCTGCAAATGCCGGCCTGGACACTGCGCCGCAAGCTGGCCGAAGAAGACAGCAGCTATCGCGCGATCCTCAACGACACCCGCCGCGACCTGGCCATGGCCTACATTCGCGACACCGAATCCGCTTTCGGCGAGATCGCCTGGCTGCTTGGTTTTTCCTCAGCCGAAGCGTTTCAGCGTGCCTTCAAGCGCTGGAGCGGGCAGACGCCGGGAGATTATCGCCGGGCGCAGCGGCGCGGCGCGTGAACGGCGCATACGCGAGCGGCGCTCAGAGTTCGACCGCATCCTCGGCACAGTCCGGGTGATCCTGCTCAGCGGCATGCCATTCCAGTAGTTCGTCCTGGTAGTCGTCCATCGCTAGATTCCTCAGTCGTCGGCGGTTGCCCAAGGCCTGATGCCTGTCTGTGCATCAAGGTTCATGCCAGCAGGCTACAACCGCCAAATGAAGGAATCGTGACGTGCCTTGAGCCTCGCGGGCGGCCAGATCACGGGGCACGCGCGAGTGGCATGCCCCAAACCGGGGCGCGCCTTCAGGGTGAAGACAACCCCGCCGCATTCATCGCCAGGCGCAGCAGCCAGGCGACGATGCCGAGCGCCAGCACGCTTCCACTCCAGATCAGCACCAACCAGCTCATGCGCTGCCAGAGCGGGCGCTGCTCACGCTGTACGGGCGGTTGGTTATCCAGATCTGCCATCAGTGATACCCGTCCTCGGCACTGACCTTGCCGCGGAATACGTAGTAGCTCCAGGCCGTGTACATCAGGATCAGCGGCAGAATGAGCAGCGCACCGACCAGGGTGAAGCCCTGACTCTGAGGCGGTGCGGCTGCCTCCCAGATGCTCACCGACGGCGGAATGATGTTTGGCCAGAGGCTGATGCCCAGACCGCTATAGCCGAGGAAGATCAGCGCCAGCGTCAGCAGGAATGGCGTGTAGTTGGCATAGCGCTGAATCGAGCGCAGCAGTCCGAACGCGCAGAGCAGCACCAGCACCGGAACCGGCATGAAATACAGCAGGTTGGGCATGCTGAACCAGCGCTCGGCGATATCCGGATGGGTCAGCGGCGTCCACAGGCTGACGATACCGGTGACCACCAGCACCGCCCACACCAGCGGAATGCCGATGTCGTGCATGCGCCGTTGCAGGTCGCCAGCGGTGCGCATCATCAGCCAGGTACAGCCGAGCAACGCGTAGGCAACGATCAGCGCCAGTCCGCAGAACAGCGAGAACGGCGTCAACCAGTCCAGCGCCCCTCCGGCATAGGCCCGGTCCTCGACCGGCAACCCGCTGATGAACGCGCCAAGTACCACGCCCTGGAAGAAGGTAGCGACCAGCGAGCCGCCGATAAAGGCCCTGTCCCAGACATGCTGCCGTTCCCGAGCTACCTTGAAGCGGAACTCGAACGCCACCCCACGAAAGATCAGCCCCATCAGCATGAAGATGATCGGCAGATAGAGCGCAGACAGCACCACCGAATAGGCCAGCGGAAACGCGGCGAACAGCCCGGCACCGCCGAGTACCAGCCAGGTCTCGTTGCCGTCCCAGATCGGCGCGACGGTGTTCATCATAACGTCGCGCTCCGAGGCGTCCTGCACGAAGGGAAAGAGGATGCCGACACCGAGATCGAAACCGTCCATCACCACGTACATCATGATGCCGAAGATGATGATCACCGCCCAGATCAGTGAAAGATCGATACCCATGGCTCAGTTCCTCTCGCCCAGTTGATCGCTTTGTCCCTCGGGAAGGGCTTCGTCCGCCGCGGAGATCGGTCGCATCGGCGTGCGCGCCTCGCCGGGCCCACCGGTACCTTTCTCGCGCCCTTCGCTGATCACCGGGCCTTTGCGCACCAGGCGCAGGACGTACACCATGCCCACCCCGAACACGGCGAAGTAGACGACCACGAACATCGCCAGAGTGAGCCCCAGCTGGCCGGCGCCGTGATTGGATACGGCATCGGCGGTGCGCATCAGGCCATAGATCACCCAGGGCTGACGCCCGATCTCGGTGGTGTACCAGCCAGCCAAGATGGCGATCAGCCCGGAAGGCCCCATCAGCAACACCAGCCGCAGGAACGCGCGTGAGCTGTACATCCGGTCGCCCCGCCGCAACAGCAGACTCCAGATACCGGTGACGATCATCAGAAGGCCGAGCGCGACCATGATGCGGAACGTCCAGAACACGATCGTCGAGTTCGGCCGGTCCTCGGGCGGGAAGTCCTTCAGCGCCGGAATCGGTTCGTTCAGGCTGTGATTGAGGATCAGGCTGGCGAGATAGGGAATCTCGATCTTGTAGCGCGTTTCCTCGGCCTCCATGTCCGGCCAGCCGAACAGCAACAGCGGCGTCGGCCCGCCTTCGGAGTTGTCCCAGTGCCCTTCCATCGCGGCGATCTTCGCCGGCTGATGCTCGAGGGTGTTCAGCCCATGAAAATCACCGATCACCGCCTGCACCGGTGCCACCAGGAGGGCCATCCACATGGCCATCGAGAGCATCTTGCGGATCGCCGGGTTGTCCTTGCCGCGCAACAACTGCCAGGCCGCCGACGCGCCGACGAAGAACGCCGTGGCGAGGAACGCGGCGACCGCCATGTGCGCCAGTCGGTAAGGGAACGACGGGTTGAAGATGATCGCCAGCCAGTCCACCGGCACCACGATGCCGTCGATGATCTCGTGCCCCTGCGGCGTGTGCATCCAGCTGTTGGACGCCAGAATCCAGAAGGTCGAGATCAGCGTACCCACGGCCACCATGAGCGTGGAAAAGAAATGCAGGCGTTCGCCAACCCGATTCCAGCCGAACAGCATGACCCCGAGGAAACCCGCCTCCAGGAAGAACGCGGTCAGCACCTCATAGGCCAGCAGCGGCCCGGTGACGCTGCCGGCGAACTCGGAGTAGGCACTCCAGTTGGTGCCGAACTGGTACGCCATGACGATTCCCGACACCACACCCATGCCGAAATTGACCGCGAATATCTTCAGCCAGAAGTGGTAGAGGTCGCGATAGACCTCCTGCCGGGTCTTCAGCCAGAGCCCCTCGAGCACGGCGAGAAAGCTGGCGAGCCCGATGGTGATCGCCGGGAAGATGATGTGAAAGGTGATGGTGAAAGCGAACTGGACGCGCGCCAGCTCTAGTGCTTCCAATCCGAACATGGGCAACAACTCCTCGTCAAATGAGCGCCCGCGTCGTCGATGACGGTAAAAACGGGGTCCAGCACAAGTGACAGCAGAACGCGCCAAGGGTGCGCCGCGCGTGCCGCGCCATCTCGTCGCGCCCTCTGGATCGGCGGTCGATCCATCGCGCTCCAGCGGTCTATGCTGGTCGTAGCCGCGTCAGCCTTGGAGTACCGCCGGTGCCGATTCACACCTTCATCCCGCCATACATTCTCGACCGCATCATCGACCGCGGCTCGCCCTACCAGCGCGGCTGCGCTCAACAGACGCTGCACCACGTGCAGAGCCTGCTGCCCAACCCCGGCCCGCCACGACCCACAGCCATCGCCGAGCTTGGCGAGCTGCGCACGCCCGGCCACCCACAACGACGAATCCATGACGCCGAGCAGCAGATGCAGCTGCCGGGCACCCTGCGACGTCGCGAAGGTCAGCCGGCCTCCGGCGACGCCGCGGTGGACGAAGCCTACGACGCGCTCGGCGCGACCTACACATTCTTCTGGCAGGTTTTCCAGCGCGACTCGATTGATGACCTGGGGATGCCGTTGATCGGCACCGTGCACTACGGCCAGGGCTACGAGAACGCCTTCTGGAACGGCGAGCAGATGGTGTTCGGCGATGGCGACGGTGAGCTGTTCCAGCGCTTCACCCGCTCGCTGGAGGTGGTCGCCCACGAACTGACCCACGGCCTGATCGAGAGCGAAGCCGGGCTGGTCTATTTCAACCAGCCAGGAGCGCTCAACGAATCAGTGTCGGACGTGTTCGGCGTGCTGACCAAACAGTACGCGCTCGGCCAGACTGCGGCGGAGGCCGACTGGCTGGTCGGCGCCGAACTGCTCACCGGCAAGGTCAACGGCGTCGCCCTGCGTTCCATGGCCAACCCGGGCAGCGCCTACGACGACCCGCTGCTCGGTCGCGACCCGCAGCCTGCGCACATGCGCGACTTCATCGAGACCCGCGACGACAACGGTGGCGTGCATCTCAACTCCGGCATTCCCAACCGCGCCTTCTACCTCGCGGCCATGGCGCTGGGTGGTTACGCCTGGGAGCAGGCCGGACGAATCTGGTACGCCACCATCTGTGATCCACAACTGCCCAATGATGCGGACTTCGCAACCTTCGCCGGTGTGACGCTGAACCACGCGGCGCAGCTGTTCGGTCGTCAGTCGCCTCAGGTTCGGGCGCTGTATGAAGCCTGGACGTCAGTGGGCGTAGCACTGCGCTGAGGAGGCAGGATGAAGATGCCAGCACTGGGACCGGAAACCTCGTTGCGCGTATCGCGCCAGGGCGGTTTCGTCGCGGCGCCAAGCCTGGCGCGACCCCGGCAGATCGAATTCGCCGACTGCGACGCAGAGCAGCGCCGCGGCCTCTGCTCGGTGGTCGAACGCTGCCTGCCGGTCGCCAGCAAGAACGTCGGTGCCGGCGATCAGCGCTTCTTCCGGGTCGAACTGCACTACCGACGCGAGGACACCGACGCCGAACTGATCCTGCAGATCGCCGAGGACCGAGCGCCACAGGAACTGATGCAGCTCTGGCAGAACGGCGCCATCCCCGGCGACAGCTAGAAGCGGATCACGCCGCCGTCCGCAAGCAATGCGGTGATCTGCGCCGCCGGCAGCGGGCGTGAGAGCAGGTAGCCCTGGAACTCGTCGCAACCGTTGCGACGCAGGAAATCGAACTGCGCGGCGTTCTCGACCCCTTCGGCCACCACCGTCTTGTGCAGGCTCTTGCCCAGCGAAATGGCGGCACGAGCGATCATCGCCACTTCCTCCTCCTGTTCGAGCCCGGTGACCAGCGATCGATCGATCTTGATGATGTCCAGCGGAAAACGCCGCAGATAGCTGAGCGCCGAGTAGCCGGTACCGAAATCGTCCATCGCCAAGCGAAAGCCCCGCGCCTTGAACTCGGCCAGGATGGAAACCGCGCGGGTGCCGTCTCCGAGAAATACCGTTTCGGTGATTTCTAGTTCCACTTGGGTCGGCGGCAGCCCTATTTCGTCGAGCACCACGAGGATGCGTTCGACCACATCGTCGCCAAGAAACAGCAGCGGTGACAGGTTCACCGCAATCAGCAGTGGCGTGCCGCGCCCCTCGTTCCACTGCCGAGCATCGGTGAAGGCGCGGCGCAGGATGGCCAGGGTCAGCGGCATGATCAGCCCGCTCTCTTCGGCCACCGGGATGAAACGATCCGGCCCTATGACCCCCAGCTCCGCGTGGGTCCAGCGCGCCAGCGCCTCGACACCGACAATCCGCCGCGTCGCATCGACCTTCGGCTGGTAGTGCACCGACAACTCGTTGCGCTCCAGCGCCACGCGCATGGCGGCTTCGAGATTCAGACGCTCATCGGCGATCCGGTTGAGATCGTGGGTGAAGAACTGGAAATTGTTGCGCCCACGCTTCTTCGCCGCGTACATGGCGATATCGGCGTGTTTGAGCAAGCTTTGCGCATCCTCGCCGTCGTTGGGGAACATCGCCACACCCAGGCTGGCCCCGACCTGAAACTCGCGACCGGCGAGCATGACCGGCCGGCGGATTTCGTTCAGCACACGCTCCAATAGCGAGATCACTGTGCTGATGCGGTAGTGATCGCTGAGCACCAGCACGAATTCATCCCCACCGACCCGCGCCACGGTGTCGGAGCTGCGCAGGCTACCGGCCAGCCGAGCCGCAATACTCTTTAGCAGCTCGTCACCAGCGACATGCCCGAGCCCGTCGTTGATGAACTTGAAGTTGTCCAGGTCGATGAATACCAGCGTCAGGTAGTAGCCCAGGCGAGCCGCACGGGCCAGGCCCTGCTCGATGCGGTCGTTGAGCAGGATGCGATTGGGCAGGCCGGTCAGCAGATCATGGTTGGCCTGACGTTCGAGCTGCTGTTGATAATGCTTGCGCTCGGAGATGTCCTGCACGGTGCCTTCGTAGCAGATGAACTCGCCGCTGGCGCCTCGCACCACGTGCGCGTTCTCGGATATCCAGATGCGTGTGCCGTTGCGCCGATAGACCTCGGACTCGAAGTTGAGCACCTCGCCCTGCTGCTCCATCAGCTGGCAGAACACTTCGCGACGCCCACCCTCGACGTACAGGCGACGCTCTATGTCAGCGAGATCGGCCACCAGCTCGGACGCACTGTCGTATCCGTAAATGCGCGCCAACGCGGGATTCGCGGCCAGATAGCGGCCATCGCGGGTGGACTGGAAAATGCCCTCCGAAGCGTTCTCGAAGATGCTGCGATAACGCAGTTCGGCCTGCTCCAGCGCTTCGAGCACTGCCTTCTGGGCGGTGATGTCCTCGATGAAGCCCTCCACCACGATCTCGCCCTGCTCATCGGGCACCGCGACGCCGCGCTCGATGACCCATTTGAGGTTCCCCGCGGCAGTGCGGATCCGGTAATGCACGGTGAATCGCCCCATTCCGGCGACAGCATTATCGATGCAGCGGCGGACGCGAAGCCGGTCATCCGGATGGGTGATCCGGTCCCATGAGATGCCGTTGTCGTCGACCAGATCCGCAGCACTGTAGCCGCACAAGCCTTGCGAGCCCTGGCTGACGAAGATCATCGTCCAGGGCGCGTCGTTGCGGCAGCGGTAGGCCATGCCTTCGAGGTTGTTGACCAGCGTGTCGAGCACACGCGAGCGGTCCAGCACCTCACAGGTGAGCAGGCTGCTCCGGCGGTTGGTTCTGGCAGAGAGTTCTTGGGTCATTGATCTGGGCTTGAAGTGGTTATCCTGCATGACCCGGAGCTGCGACAATGCTGAGGCTGTCGCCCGGAGGTCTGCAGGAAAGGCAGAAAGCCGATGCGCAGCAAGAAACGCTCCATGGATGGCACATGGCCACCCGTCGAGCCCTCGTCCCGCCTCCGGCCAGGAACCGCGCACCATAATGTGACGTACCGGTCACCGCTGAGCCCCATTTCAGGGCACCGGATCGCCTGATCCTGTTCTGCCATGGTGCCTGCTATCCAAGCGCGGCTCGGCACGCATCGGATCAGCACTGGACGTCGCCGCTTCTGGAACGCTCAGGGCTACCCGCCTTCGCCGGCTCGCTGCGCTGCAGTGCTGCTGGCAAAAGAAGCGCAGTCACGCCAGCGGCCAGCGCCGCAAGCAACACGACCGGGCCGGCGGCGTTCCAACCGAAAGCCGCGGTCACGCCGCCGACCACTACCGGGCCCAGCAGTTGTCCCAGGTTGCTGCCCTGCATCATCAGGCCGACCGCAACTGGAACGAGGAAGGTCTCCCGCGCAGCCAACGGTGCGGATGCCAGCAGCGTGGCCGGGATCAACCCACCCACGGCTGAAAGCAGCAGGCACAGCAGGAAGGTCGCCTGCGGTTCGAACCAGCCCAGGAATATGCCTATCCCGGACGCCCCCATGACGCCGCTGGCAAACAGGATCAGCGAACCACGCCCGGCGCCGCGCGTGAGCAGATAGCCAGCAGCAAGGTTGCCGCTGACATTGACCACACTGGCCAGTGCGCTCAACAGCCCCGCACTCCGATATGAAATATCCATACGCTCCATCAGCAGAACCGGCAGAAAGCTGAACAGAGCGAAGAACATCAGGCTGTACAGCGCGAAACCAACCGCCAGCAAAACGCTGGCTCGGGAAAACAGCACGCGCCGAATATTTCCCAGTAGCCGTCCGGGCATGCCAGACGAAACGCCAGCGGGTACGCAGCAGCCCACCGCCATCGCGGCGATTACCGCCACCGCCGAACCCGTCCACCACAACCCTTGCCATGTCTGGAACAGCGGCCCAGCGACCATGGCCAGCGCCATCCCGCTCGGCATGAAGCAACTCCACAGCGAGAAGGCGCTGTCCCGCGCAGCGCCGGTCGTCAGGCGTTCCAGAATCGCCGGCCCGGCGACGATGATGAGCAGGAATCCGAGTCCTTCCAGCAGCCGGGAAATCAGCAGCAGCGCGAATGACGGTGCGGCGGCGCCCGCGACGCCGGCAACCGCGGTTACCCCGAGCCCCAACAGCAGGGCCCGCCGATCTCCGACTGCCGCCACCACCGCACCGGCCGCCGCTCCCCCGAGCAAGCCGAGCACCGCGAATATGCCGGTCAACCAGCCGGCTCCGGCGAGATCGACCCCAAGGTCCGCCTGTAACAACGGTGTGGCAATGGCAGCCTTGCCCAAATGCAGAGCCGCCACGACTCCGCAGCCGAGCACGACCCAGACGACCAGCCTCGCGCGGAGCTGCCGGGCGACATTCATTCCGGCACCCCGACCGGATTGGCGGCGAGTGCGGCGGCCACGCGAGCGACGTGCCAGCCCTGGTAACGGGCGCCTTGCAGTTCATTTTCGCTCGGTTGGCGGTCACCGCCGCTGCCGTCATCGGCCAGTGTCGAGGCGCCATAGGGCGTGCCACCGGTTATGGCATCCATCCGCAGCTGCCCCTTGAAGCTGTACGGCAGCCCGACCACAACCATCCCCAGATGAAGCAGTACGGTGTGCGTCGCCAGAATCGTGCTCTCCTGGCCCCCATGCTGGCTGCCGGTCGAGGTGAAAACGCTGCCCACCTTGCCGACCAGCCGGTCCTCGGCCCATAGCCCGCCACATCGATCGAGGAAGTTCTTCATCTGCGCGGCCATGTTGCCGAAACGCGTCGGCGTGCCGATCACGATGGCGTCGTAGTTCGGCAATTCCGCCACGCTCGCCGTATCCGCGGGCTGGACCATCTTGTACCCCGCATTCTGCGCGACCTCTTGCGGAACGAGTTCGGGCACCCGTTTGACGTCTGCCAACGCGCCCGCTTCGCGTGCGCCTTCGGCGACGGCATCGGCAAGTGCTTCGACATGCCCATAGGATGAGTAATAGAGCACCAGTACGTTCGTCATTGCTGCAGTCCTCCGATGGCATTGACTGGAGCCAGGCTAATGACTAAAAACGCTCTCGCGGAGTGATTAAATTTCGATCAACTCGATCTATGGAGCAGATCATGCTCGATGGCATGACACTGGATCAGATTCGTACGTTCGTAACCGTGGCCGACAGCGGCAGCTTTCGATCCGGCGCGGCACGGCTGCTGCGCGTGCAATCGGCCATCAGCCATGCCATCGCGAATCTGGAGACGGAACTGGGCCTGCAGCTGTTCGATCGCAGCGGCTACCGCCCCGTCCTCACTCAGGAAGGTCAGGCACTGCTGGCCCACGCACGCGACATCCTGCTGCGCGCCGATGCCATGCGTGCTCGGGCGCGGGCGCTGGGTGCGGGTGTCGAGCTGGAACTGACCCTGGTGGTGGATACGCTGTTTCCGATCGAATCGGTGGCGCTCGCCATTACCCGGGCCAGCGTCGGATTTCCTTCCACCAGCTTTCGCCTGGAGTCACAGGCCCTGGGCGGCCCCATCGCAGCGCTGGATGAGAGGCGCTGCACACTCGCGATCATCGTCGGCGAGGATTTTCGCAATCCCCGGCTGGCGCTAGAGGCGATTGGCTCGATTGCGCAGATTGCCGTCGTACGCAGCGATCATCCGCTGGCCGAACTCGGTAGCCGTGCGCCACTCGGCGTGCCGGATCTCGCCGGCCATCTGCAGATCGTGCTTGCCGATCCCACGCCACTCTCCGAGGGCCGCTCATTCGGCGTTCTGTCGCCCTTCACCTGTCGGGTGAATACCCAGGAAGCGAAGGTCGCACTGATTCGCGCCGGACTCGGCTGGGGACGGCTCCCGGCATGGCTGGTTGAGGAGGATCTGGCTTCAGGGCGGCTGGCGCGCGTCGCCATTCCCGACCTTGGCAGAAACAGCGAGGTGCAATCCGAAGCCTACCTGGCGCACCGGCTGGATGAGCCACTCGGGCCTGTGGCACAGGCGTTCCGCCGCGCCTTGCTCGAGCAAGCCAGCATCTAGCCTCACGACAGTGCTCGTCCAACCTTATCCAAATGAGCAGCGCTCAGTAGCCGCTGCCCGCGTATTGCCGAGGCCACTTCGCGAGCGGGCACATCCTCGGCAGCTACGGGGCGTCGGTTACGGCCGCGCGTATATCATCGGCCAGCTGGCGTACCCGCGCTTCGCTGGTGTCCCACGAGCACATGAAGCGCGCACCGCCGACACCGATGAAGGTGTAGAACATCCAGCCGCGGTTCCTGAGCGCCTCCAGTGCCGATGGCGGCAGGCGGACGAAGACGCCATTGGCCTGCACCGGAAACATCAACTCGACGCCAGGCAACGGTTGAATCAACTCGGCCAGCAGCTGGGCACAACGGTTGGCGTGTTCGGCGTATCTCAGCCAGGCGCCGTTTTCCAGAAGCCCGACCCACGGTGCCGACAGAAATCGCATCTTGGAGGCAAGCTGGCCAGCCTGCTTGCAGCGGTACTCGAAATCGGTGGCCAGTTCGCGATTGAAGAACAGGATGGCCTCGCCGACCGCCATGCCGTTCTTGGTGCCACCGAAACAGAGCACATCGACGCCGGCTTTCCAGCTCAGTTCGGCGGGCGACATGCCCAGGTGAGCGCAGGCATTGGCGAAGCGCGCGCCGTCCATGTGCAGGTGCAGCCCCAGGTCCTTGCAGGTGTCGCTGATGGCACGCAGCTCGGCGGGCTGGTAGACGGTACCGACTTCCGTGGCCTGGGTCAGGCTGACCACGCGTGGCTTGGGGTAATGGATGTCCTTGCGCTTCAGGGCGATCTCGCGAATGGCAGCAGGCGTCAGCTTGCCCTGCTCGGTCCTGCCGAGCAGCAGCTTGGAGCCGTTGGAGAAGAACTCCGGCGCGCCGCATTCGTCCGTCTCGACGTGGGCGATGTCAGCGCAGATCACGCTGTGGTAGCTCTGGCAAAGGGACGACAACGCCAGGGAATTGGCCGCCGTACCGTTGAAGGCGAAGAACACCTCGCAGTCGGTCTCGAACAATGCGCGGAAGTGATCAGCCGCGCGGGCTGTCCATTGGTCGTCGCCGTACGCCCTGTCGTGGCCTTGGTTCGCCCTCGCCATGGCTTCCCAGGCTTCAGGGCAGATGCCGGAATAGTTGTCGCTGGCAAATTGCTGCTTGTCGGTCGTCATCAAATCCTCGTTATGGCATTGCAGGGCGGTTGGTGGCTGCACGTTACGTTGTAGAAGCCAGGACACGCGAGCGCAAACGGAGTGTCAGGCGAGCATGTACGGGGTGATGCCGGCGCCGCCCCGCCCTCGTCAGCCCCCACGCAACGTCGTAGCACAGCGAAGCGCCCAGCGCGGACATCACGGCGGCACATTTCACGATCGCCCACAGGGAAATTCAGTAACGCTGTGGCACCCTGCAGCGCGTGTTCTGAAAACCACGGCACGCTGAATCCCATCTAGTCTTTGACGACTCGCTGCGGCGAATCGAAAAGCGTCGTGCCCCACCCATCTCACCAACCAGGAGGGTTCATGGTCCATCCCAGTGTGTCGCAAAAACGTGCTGCCTTTCGTGCGCTGCACCAGTCCGGCTGCTTCGTCCTGCCCAACCCCTGGGACGCCGGCAGCGCGAGCGTCCTCGCAGGCCTCGGTTTCAAGGCGTTAGCGACGACCAGCTCCGGCTACGCCTGGTCGTGTGCCCGCGCCGACGGACAGATGCCGCGGGACGAGGTCCTGGCCCATATGCGCTATATGGTCCAAGCCACCCATCTGCCGGTGAACGCCGATTTCGAGAGTGGCTACGCCGATACGCCCGAAGGCGTGGCCGAAAGCGTGCACATGGCGGTCGGAACCGGCGTCGCGGGTATTTCCATCGAGGACTCCACAGGAGACCCGCGCGAGCCGTTGCGCGAGCTTGCCGAGGCCACCGAACGGATGTGCGCCGCGCGTGAGGCGATCGACGCTACCGGAGGTGAAACCTTGCTGATCGGGCGGGCCGAGAACTTCTTCGTCGATCGGCCTGATCTCGACGACACCCTTGCACGCCTGAAAGCCTATGCCGATGCAGGCGCCGACTGCCTGTATGCACCAGGCCTGAGAACCCGCGAGCAGATCAGCGCCGTCGTCGAGGCAGTATCGCCAAAGCCGGTCAATGTATTGATTGGCTGGAACAGTGACCTGACCGTTCAGGACCTCACAAACCTCGGCGTCAGGCGCATCAGCGTCGGCGGCGCCTTGGCCCGAGCGGCATGGGCCGGTTTTCTGCAGGCGGCACGGTCCATCGCCGAGCATGGCCGGTTCGATGGTTTTGCCAAAGCGGCCTCTGGAGCGGAGCTAGACGCGCTATTTGGCAAATGCGAAAGGCCCTGTTGATATGGGTAAGTAGACAAACCTAGCTCATCGGACTCCCGACAGCATGCGCCGCTTTTTTTTTTAGGCCCGTGCACCGACCCATGTCGGCTCTGCTTGAGAGCGGCGCGCAGCACGTCAATGAAGGCTGGCGTTTCACGAGCGCTGACAGTGGGCGTCGACCGATGCAGCTTCCTAGCTCGTCGGACCCGTCGATCTCGAGCGACGGGTGCAAGTGAAGCCTCACCTCCCTTGTTAGAAAAACTCGCCGAGCAGCCGATAGAAATATGCACAGGCTGGATCAAAGAACTTCGATCCCATAACAGTCCAAAAACACCGAAATCCATTCTTCTCCCAGTTCCTCGGCGACATCGCGGCAGGTCAGCGTCAGATCCTGATACCGGTCTGCAACACCCCATCGGCGGCAATCGATCAAGCCCGAGAAGCGCCTCTTATCGACCATGAAGTTGGCCAGGCACGCATCGCCATGAGTGACTACCAGTTCCTCGACCGCAGGCCTTTGCTGCCGAAGCCGGGCGAATAACTCGTTCGAGGAAAGGCCGTGATGGTCATCATCGACGAGCGCCGCATCCATTCGGGCTAGCGCACGGCGAATTCTGTGATCTGCACGATGATCAGACGGGCAAGTCGACAGATCGAGCGCATGGAGCGTGCGCAGTACATCGGCAATTATCGCGACCTTCTTCCCGGGTCCGTGTGGTGATGACGACAGGTTTTCTCCCGGCACCTCACCCAAGACCAGCCAGTCCCGTCCCCTCGCTGATTGCTTCGATGACGCGCGGGCAGGCTATGCATGTGTTTTCCAACCAGCGGAGGCGCGCCGCTTCGTTCAGCAGTTCGCTGACCGGGCGGCTGATAGCCTGGGCACTGCTGCGTGTGGCTCTGCTTGTCCCAGGTTAGCTAGGTATTAACCTGATGGCACCCCCTTTCTCGCAATGGTCACTGGCTGCGCCCGGACATAAGCGGTCCCGAGCTGTGACCAGAAACGCCTGTGGGAACAAGGCTTTCCCTCGCGTAGAGCTTTTCAGAGCGCTCCATTGGTCGGCTGTCATGAAACAGCTACACCCTACACTTGGTCAGTTTCACTACCGTTAGCGGCCGCTCCGACCGCACGCTCTCTGGAGATTTTGATGTCAAAAAAGGCACCGGCCCGTCCCGCTGCGGCCCTGGAGTTCGATCCCTTACGCGTGCAACTCGAGCGGCTACGGAACGAGATGACGAGCGACGCCTGCCTGGCATCGCTGAAAAACATCCAGGTTCATGAGTGTTACAGGCAAAGCGCCGAGAACCTGCTGCAGTACCTATGTCTTCGTCGCCATGACTTGCGCGAGCTACAAGCGCAGCTTGCCGAGATCGGCTTGTCGTCCTTGGGCCGCGCTGAGGCGGCAATACTCGCAGCAGTGACGTCGGTGATGGGCATTTTGCAGCGGCTCGAAGAGCCGAACACCCAAGTGCCCACTGCCCCTGAACTTGGTCTGAACGAGGGTGGGCACCTATTGGCGGCTCACACCGATGCGCTGTTTGGAAGGTCCCATAGCGCACGCCAGGTTCGAATCATGGTCACCCTCCCCTCTGAAGCGGCGCACAACCGCGACCTCATCGACGCGCTGATCAAGGAAGGCATGGATTGCGCGCGCATCAACTGCGCACACGATGACCCAGACAGCTGGCGTGCGATGATCGCGCATGTTCGTGCGACGGAGAAAGCGCTTGGGCGTGAATGCAAGGTAGCCCTCGATCTCGCCGGGCCCAAGTTACGCACGGGCCCCATCGCAAAGGCGCCAGGTGTGAAGAAGGTACGGGCCAAGCGTGATTGTTATGGGCAAGTCATCAGCCCCGCCCGCGTTCGTATTACCTGGGCGACGGCAGCCATAAACGAGTCCGATACCGACCCATGCTTGATGGTTACAAGCGATAAAGCGCTGGCTGTCCGTGCTGGCGATACGCTTAGGTTACGCGATGCGCGAGGCTCGAAACGAAAGTTGAAGGTCATTGCGTCTGATGAGGAGGGGTGCCTGGCGGAGCTGAAGAAAACGGCGTACGTCACAGACGGCATGCAAATCAAGCAGCGTCGGGCAGGCAAGACTCATGGGCGAATGCACATTACAGGCTTGCCGCCACGCGAGCAGCATTTGACCCTGCGGGTTGGCGACCTGTTGGCGCTGACCGCTGACGACCAACCTATCGATCCACCGAGCAACGACAATGCCGAGACCGCAAGGATAGGCTGCACACTACCGCACGTATTGGCGGCGGTCGCAGCGGGCGACCCTGTTTGGTTCGACGATGGCAAAATCGGAGCGCGGGTGGAGAAAGCGTCGGCCGAGGCGCTGATCTTGCGTGTCACCCAAGTCGCACATGCAAGCGGCTGCGCCAAGCTGGCAAGTGACAAGGGCATCAACTTCCCAGACAACGCCCTCCCAGTCCGAGCACCGACCGAGGACGATATTGAAACATTGGCGTTTGCGGCGAAACACGCCGATATCGTTCAGATGTCCTTCGCCAACAGCGCCGAAGACGTGATTGAATTGCTCGATCATTTGGAACGGCTGGACGCAACACATCTTGGAGTCGTGCTGAAAATTGAGACCCGTGCCGGGTTCGAAAACCTGCCCACGATGCTGCTCGCCGGGATGCGATTGCCGCGATTTGGCGTCATGATCGCCCGGGGCGACCTGGCCGTAGAGACCGGCTTCGAACGTTTGGCCGAAATCCAGGAAGAGATACTGTGCCTGTGTGAGGCAGCCCACGTACCGGTGATATGGGCAACCCAGGTGCTTGAAAGCCTGGCTAAGAAGGGTGCCCCGGCGCGCTCCGAAATTACCGATGCAGCCATGAGCGTTCGTGCCGAGTGCGTGATGCTCAACAAGGGGCCTTACATTCTTAAGGCGGTGACGACCCTAAATGACGTGCTGCTCCGCATGCGGGAGCATCGCGCGAAGAAGCGGGACCTGCTTCGCTCGTTGCAAGTGGCTGGGCGGCAGAGTGCAACTCGTTGACTTGAAGACTGGAGTCGAAGGCAGGGCGCTGCAGGTAGGGTAGCGGTCACTTTCAGTGCCGTGGGCATCACGGTTTATCTTCGAGGGATGCTGGGAGAAAAAGGTCCTGAACACATCCTGTGAGCAGTCGATCTTGAACGGCGTCAAATCGATTGCCCCACGGTCGTTCACTTTTCGCTCCAGGTCGTCCGCGTTGACGTGGGCGTAGATCAACTCCGGCGCAAGGATGCGATTGATGGTGCTTTTGCCGGATCCTTTCGGTCCTGCGAAGACGCGCAGCCTAGGCACCGGCATCCTTTGGAGCCTCTCCACCGAGCAGATGTGCAATTCCGGCTTTCACTTTGCGGCGCGGCTTACACAGGCCCAAGATCCGCTCCGTGCGGTCGGCCAGCTCAGCGATGATCATGCCGTCGCGCGACACCACCACCGTTTGGCCGGACGATTTGGCTCTCTGGTAAGCCTGTCTCGTCGCCATCGAAGCCTTTCGCGGAATCTGCTCTTCCAGTTCTCGGGTGGCCCTCTTCCGAGAGCATCTTAGCAATAGTAGCCATCATTTCTCCCATCAGTCTTCTCGCTCGGGAGCTTCACTTCCTCTAGGGCATCGACGATGGCGCCGACCGCGTGCTGGTGCTTCAGGACATACGCTTGTACGGATTTACGTAGCAGCAGTTAAGTACGGGCATCCCGTTGCACCGAGCACGGCACTCTTCCTTTCTCGCAACCTATAGCTGAATCCTCTTTCAGGCCAGGTCTGGCAGCAGGAAGTTGCCGGGCCCTTGTTTATCCAGCGTAGGCACCTGGGCTTCGTCCTTGAGATCGACACCGGACAGTTGCCGTCGGCAGGCTTCGCGCATCAGGTACATCAGGCGGAAGGCGGCCATGCCGTAGCTCAGACCCTCCAGACGGACATTGGAGATGCAGTTGCGGTATGCATCGTTGAGGCCAACGCGTGGGGCCCAAGTGAAGTACAGGCCAAGGCTGTCCGGCGAGCTGAGCCCGGGCCGTTCGCCGATCAGGATCACCGTCATCTTCGCCCCCAGCCGCTCGCCCACTTCGTCGGCCACCGCCACGCGGCCCTGCTCAACGAGGGTGATCGGCGCCAGCGACCAGCCTTCGGCGGTCACCTGTTCGAGCACGCGCGTTAAAAAAGGCAGGCTGTGGCGGCTGACGGCAAGGGATGACAAACCGTCGGCGATGACGATGGCCAGGTCATGGCCGCCCCCGTGTTCCTTGACGTGATCATCCAGCAGCGCAGCGGACGCGTCGTCCAAACGCCGGCCGAGATCAGGACGCTGCAGGTAGGTGTGGCGGTCACTGGCCGCACTGTGCAGCAGCAGCGTGCCATGCCCCCGGGCGTGCAGTTCTTCACGCAGGGCTGCGTGGTCGAATGGCAGGTGCACAGCGTCTCGGGCCTGGGCATGGGCGAACTGGAAATCGAGCTGGGCTCCGGTCGGCAGGCTGATGCCGGCACGGCCCAGCGCGATGCGCGCGGGGGTCAGCTGGCGCAACTGTTGCCACGGGTTCTCTGTGGCAGGGGTGTCATCGGTCATACGTACCTCTGCATGAGTGAGCGAAATCAGGAAAGTTGTGCCAGGGCCTGACGGAAGGCGGATGGCAGCTCGTTACCCAGGCGCAGTTGGCCGTCGCGCTGCTGGAAGATGCCCATGTGCGCCAGCCATTGCTCGAACTCCGGTGCCGCGCGCAGACCGAGCACCTTGCGCGCGTAGAGTGCGTCGTGAAAGGAGGTGGTCTGGTAGTTGAGCATCACGTCGTCCGACCCAGGAATGCCCATGATGAAGTTGATGCCGGCAGCGCCGAGCAGCGTCAGCAGCATGTCCATGTCGTCCTGGTCGGCTTCGGCGTGGTTG
>TARA_R100000093_G_scaffold71777_1_pt1 | contig 17787 bp, 14 predicted proteins | sample TARA_R100000093 | Tara Oceans TARA_R100000093 (sample SAMEA2620053) | marine metagenome | biome: marine biome (ENVO:00000447); feature: mesopelagic zone (ENVO:00000213) & marine oxygen minimum zone (ENVO:01000065); material: "saline water (ENVO:00002010), including plankton... | reverse complement strand
CTATTTCCTGATGTCAGGCATAGGTTACGTATGGATCATTAGGGTTTTTATATTGGTTGCGCTAGTCGCCCCGACTATTATTTTTATTAATACAAAAATTAAGTCAAATTTCGCTTACTTGACTTCTTTATTAACGCTATACGTACTATACGAACTAGCTGTATATCTGACAGGGACTACAGGAACCTCTGCTCTAGATTTCTTCAGAAATGAGATTATTTTTTATATGGTTCCTTACGCTGTCATCTTCGCACTTGGCGTACGAATACAAGCATTATCTGTTTTATCGCTCATCAGCATAGCAATACTATTGTTTATTTATTTCTCAATTCATGCAGGATATTTATATATAAACACTGGGGACTTCATACAAACTCAGACGGACAAATACCCCCCAACAGCCTACTACCTTTCATACGCAGTGGGAGTCTCTACCATGCTCTGGCTGCTGGCTCCAATTTTCACATGGATCGCAGATCGCACCAAGATGAAAGAGTTAGTTTCCTTTATTTCTAGAAACAGTATCTGGTTTTACCTGTGGCATATAATCTTCGTGATGACGGTTTCCCTACCTTTCTATTTAAAGTTTCCGTTGGTTTTCGTTTCATCGGGCCTTATTACGTGGGCTCATGTATCGCTCGTAGAAAACCATCTTATTCACCGAATAAAGAATCCGGCTTTGAAGAGAAATGCTCTAAAGGTACTTACAGGGTAAGAAATAAACTTTATGAACCCCCAATCATCGAAAGCGACATCCCATGAAAAAATCAAAAGCCCCCGACTTACAGTCCTGTGCGTTATGGATTCATGACCTGGAAAGGTGTTATTGCAAACATTTTGACAGAAAAACATTTAGATCTCCCGATAATGTAACTATTAACAAATAATGACAGCTATAGAATGCCAATCCCCCTCTTCGGTATTCCGCACTAATGCTTGGGCACAGGCTTGGCTAGACACTTGGGGAAAGTACATAGCGACGGATCTGATTGATCTAGGCGGACGCAATCACGCTTTGGAAATGCTGTATAGGACTAAGCATCATTTCAAAAGAACTATACCCTCAAGGACACTTTGTCTTGTCGGCATCGGATGTGGACCTTTGAGCACCCCTCGATCAGAGTATAATGATGTATCACACCTAGTACAGATAGCGGGCGGTGTTGGCGCTTTAGCAGCCGAGCTTAATAAGCTCTCATGGGACCAACTCTACCTTCCTGACATCGAGAAGCTATCGGATAGTGAGCGGGAAATCGCAACACTTTCCGAGTCTCAGCAATGGGGGAGATATACTTCGAAATCCGAAAACAGCTATTCCATCGATAACTTGGATTTCGAAAAGTACCTGACATATCTAAGCACTAGTACGAGGTTATCATTTTTCAATAGAAGATCAAGACTGCATGAACAAGGGAGAATAGAACGTTTTAGGTATGCACTGAAGGATATCAACACTTTCTTTTCTCTATTGAACCACTTTCATATTCAACGATGGGGTCGTCCGTGCTACTCATACAACTCGATGAAGTTTCTAGAAAATTTTTCAGAACGGCTCGATAGCCAAGGCGGAGAAACGATTTTCGAGGTTATAAACGTCAATGGAGAACCAGTCTCTACATTATTTGACGTCATATGGGACAAGAGGCGCTACAATTTCCAGACTGGCTATGCTCAAGATTACCTCAGAAAAATATCGTTAGGCTCAATCCATCTTGGGTATGCTATTGAAGAATCCCTAAGAGAAAACTTACGCTACGACTTACTCGCTGGTTCCGGGAAAAAAACAGATTATAAGGCCAGCATTAGTACTAATACAACTCCGTTAAATAGCATTATAGCGACCAGAGGGTACTGGAAATTGATTAGAAGCGCACAGGACTACATCAAGTCCTCAAACTCGTTGGCCTTCCTATCAAAAAAGAAAGGTAGAAAAACGTGACCTCAAAATTTAAGCTGATAGCGAGAAGCTCAAGTTTCCGAGTGTTTCAGACAATAGGAACAATCATCATTGGCTTTCTAATGATGCCCTTCCTGATTAGGACTTTGGGCGAGGACTTATATGGGCTGTGGATTGTAATTGGAAGCGTAGTTGGAACGTATTACCTTCTAGACCTGGGATTCTCGCAAGCTGTAACACGATACGTGACCAAATTTATCCATCAAAATAACCCCGACGGCGCGAATCGCATCATCAACACGGCCTTAGTTATATATTCCGCACTCGGTATAGTTGTATTATTTGCTTCCATGGCTGCTGCACGCTACGGCGCCGAATCTCTTATGGATGGCTCGGAGAATCTTTCGTTAGCTCAAACCATACTAATTTTAACAGGCTTAGCATTTGCACTGGAATTCCCTTCAAAGGCGTTCCCAGGCATCGTCAGCGCTTATATGCGATACGATTTTCTAGCTATAGTAAGATTATGCAAGAGCGTGATAGACGCACTACTAATCTTCTTATTTTTGTCGAACGGATATGGCTTAGTCGCCATGGCATTGATAACATTAGCCACAGGACTGGTCAGTACATCAATCTTTATTTGGTTCACGACTAGCCTTTTTAAGGAGATACGATTTAGCAAATCGCTAATTGACATGTCCACATTTAAAGAAGTTTTCAACTTCAGCAAGTGGGTGTTCTTGTTTGATATAAACACCATGATCAAAGGAAAAATGGACATTTGGTTTATCGCTTTTTTTCATTCAAGCACCGCTGTTACAATTTACTATGTTTCCGTCCGACTTACCGAATACGCATTAACTTTTCTTTCTCAAGCCACAGGAATAACTGGTCCTATATTCACTGAGCATTACGCTAAGGATGAAGTAAAACAACTAAGGCGATCCGTTGTCGCGTTCCTGAAAATTGACATTCTTCTTGGTTCTGTTTTTTTGTCAGGTTTCATACTTCTCGGAGAAGACTTTATTCTCCTGTGGATGGGCGAAAGTTTTGACAGTCGACAAGCCTATATTTGTTTAATTATTCTAGCATTAGGTAGATTTACTGTTTACTTCAGTTCTCCTTTACACAGCTTGCTGATGACTATCAATAAACATAACTTAAGCGCTTGGGTTTCCCTGGGAGAAACGGTGCTAAGTTTGATTTTATGCTGGCTTCTAATTCCGAATTACTCCATTGCAGGTGCCGCTATTGCAATATCTTTTCCTTATCTAATTGGTCGAATAATTATCATTCCCCTCCTTACTGCTCGACAAATGGAGCTACCACTTTTACATTTGGCAATCAGAATTTCAATGTTTACCATACTCACACTTTCGCTACTTTGGGTCTCTGAACAATTCTATTTCTCAACCGCCACCCCCTCATTAGCACTGTTGACAATTTTTGCCCCAATAATTGCAGTTATTCAATTAATTGTTGGTGGAACCCTATTTAACAACGAAGAGCTTCAATGGATCCGCCAAACCCTATCAAATAACATACGCTTTTTCAGAAAATCCGGAATCCCTAAAGATGCCTAAAGCTACCGTTATAATACCTGCTTACAATGCCGAAAATTATATAGAAGAAAGTATTAACTCTATTCTCTCACAAAGCTTTCAGGACTTTGAGATAGTTGTAGTGAACGACGGCTCTACAGACAGAACATCCAACGTCGTCAGATCGATAGATGATTCGAGAATACAGCTAATCGAACAATCTAACAGCGGGGGTCCTTCAAAACCCAGAAATGTCGGTATTGCCGCCAGCAATGGCGAGTATATATTTATGTTTGATTCAGATGACTTGATGCACCGAGAGAAAATTGAACTTTCCATATCGGCTCTTAATTCTGTTCCCTCAGGCGACCTGCTGTTTACGAACTTTAGGTCAATTGACGAAAAGGGCGAAGTTCTTAAAGGAAACTTTCTGAAAGATGGCTATGATAGCTTTTGGAGCCTAATTAACAGTCGATCAAATGTTTCTTTGATTGAAAACGCCGAAATTTTCCCTAGCCTTATTAGGGCTAACTTCATTGGAACATCAAGCGTCGTGATTCGTCGGTCTGCACTTGGGCCCGAAGATCGATTTAATGAACGACTTCGAAATTCTGATGACCGACTATTCTGGATTCACTTCGCGCGTCATCATAATTTCATTTTTCTGAACGAAATACTGCATAGCTATAGAATTCAACCAAACAGCATTAGCAACCAAGGTTTTATTAGACGAGCAGACAGCAAGATTGAGGCGTTAAAAATTGTTTCAACCTACTGCAAAGGTATGCCTACACTAAACCGAATAGCAAGGAGACAGATTGGGAGTGATTACGTATCACTTTCATTCGCCTTACGTGAATCGAGAAAAGAATATGCTTCCTTTAAAATGGCATTAAAAGCCATTCCGTATAACCTAGAGTTGAGAACGTTCAAGAATATCCTAAGTTCAATCAGAGCAATTATAAGGCGATTGCTATTCTAATACCCTTTATAGGATTTAGTGAGATAGAGATTATGGCTAATAGTGACTTCTGCTTTTGTACCCTGGCAATAGGACTCGAGTATAGACTTGCGGCGCTTTTCCTTGCAAACGACATAAAAAACAAGGCCCCAAATACTCCCCTCGTTGTTCTTACAGACGACCACACAACATTCTCTGGTTACAGTAATATTTTGGCTATTCCTTTTAAATCAGACTCAATATTCGGATGTTATCACGACAAACGTTATGTGATTGCACAAGCTCTTCTAAGATTTCAATCATGCTGCTACTTAGACGCAGACTGCAGACTATTTCGGGCACCGCCTATTCAGAGCTTAAGCAAAAGTTTCGACACCATTAGAGCATGGAATGTCATTAGTTTTCTCCCTCGTTTTGAAAAAGAGAAGACGTACGAAGAGGAAAGGGGTGTCCAACGTTTCAATAGTTGCGAAAGACGCTTAACACTTCAAGAACAGGTGGCCAAATCGCTTGGAGTAGACTTAGGGAACACACAATTTTTATCTGAGGTTTGTATGTTTTTCACATTTAGCAAGCGAACATCACAATTCCTATATGACTGGGATCGTATCGCCCGCAAACTACAGCTTAAGGGATATGGCTGGGGAGAGGGTGAGACAATTGGTATCTGTGCTGCAAAACATGAATGGAATGTAACAGAGATGAACTGCTCACATTGGCTGTTCAAGGATAATCTAAGCCCCATCGTATCAGAAGAAGCAAGCGACTTTCATGAGGTTCGAAAAATACTATCTAAACTATCCTCCAAACGAGGAAAACTCCACAAGTTGAGCAATAAAATAGTGGGCATACATCGTTTTTTATCAAAAAGGAATCGTTCACTTATATTCAAGATTAAGGAAAGCGCTTGAGGGGCAATGATTAGCCCCAAAAAGTAACTAGTGCTGACATTAGTCCAGAGAATATTTTTTCAGGCTCGAAATACAATTAATTAGCTAGCTTTATTAGATATTATTTGTGAAGACCTACTTTGGATAATTTAATAGCCCATCAAAACTCAATCTTTTAACGGTGCAATAAAATCAAGGAGTTTGATATTACTTATGACACAAAATTTTTCAATATCGAAGCAAGACAGTATTTTTATCGATCGCCTGAGAGGCGCCTCTATCTTACGGGTGGTTCTAGGACATCTAGGACTAGGATGGCTATTTGTACCGTACACTTCGTATATCGGTATCTTTTTGTCCGTTTTATTTTTTTGCTCCGGATATATTTTCTATCATCTCTACTGCAAGGAGCCTAAAACCTCAACCTTTTTGGTTAATCGTAGCTTAAGCGTTCTGATTCCATTTTACGTACTATACTTAGTTTCCGTATTAATAGCAGCTGCATACCATAGTGACCTCCAACATCTTAATTTCAATCACTTAATGAGAGCACTAGTGTTGGCCCCCAGTCACGAAGAGATGCCATTCCCCCTAGGACAGATATGGTACCTACGTGTTCTTTTGTTCTGCACGCTTGTATGCCCAATCATATTCATAGCGTCCCGGGTTTCAACCTACCTCTTATTACTTGGTGTACTTCCTGGTTTGATTCTAAGCTCTGTGCAAACAATTTATCCTATCCATTCGAATTTCTTCTGGCTGGGACACAATATATTTCAAGAAATAGTCTACGGTGCATACTTCTTTCTCGGTGCCTTTATTTCAACAGCTAATTGGCGTCAGAACAAACTACTCATTTTCGCAATAGCTTGTGCCATTGTGTTAGTTGCTATAATCACGTTCCCACTAACAAATCGCAGCTATGTGCTGGGAGATCACGCCTATGCTCCAGACACCTTTTATTTCTTGCTAGGGATTTTCGGGATCCTCGTAGTTCTATCGCTGGCGCCCTTGTTTGAGTGGTTTTACAACAACTTTAAACCTGTCGACCTGCTATTAAAATACTGTGGAAAACACTCGTATGGTATATATTTAAGTCACTCGTTCTTCATTATTTTCACTGAGATCGCGTTCGGCTGGAAGGGAGTATATTCTCAACCCATGCTAGCATTAGCAAAAATACTGTTCGTAGTCTCCGCATCTATGCTGGCTGCTTACCCTTTGACTTTGGCATCTAAAGCTATTCTTGCAAGACTTAAATCTAACTCTAGGGACTCTAAATTTAGGTTGAATAAACATGTATCTAAATAAGATTACAATTGATGCAGGTTTTGTAATAATTACATAAAATTTACAATTGGCGCTATTGATTCGACGATAACATTCACTATCGGTGACAATAAACGACACAACTTTTAAAAAAATTTACAAGAGAGGTGGGCTACTTTATCTATTATTCCGAGATTTCTTTCACAGCTTTAATGTGGATGCCAACGTAGTTGGTATCCACTTGATTCACGAATAATGCTGAAAGGCTTAAATTTTTAGCTTGCTCGTGGTGGCAGAGGTCTAGCAGGAATATCATCCCAAATTTGAATATCGTCAATTTGCCAGCCATTACACACCCCTGCCCCCTCCGCTTCAATTGATTCAGAAGTATTCTTCCAGAACGAATGCCAAAACTGTATGCTATCTAGTGTAAAACCGTCGAAAATTCTGTGCTTACCATCAGCTTCAAATCTATCCGATTGCATCAATTTATCGTCAATCCACCACATAAGGTACTTGTGGCCCTCTTCATTTTTTCCTATGAAGAAACTTATTTTATGCCACAGCCCGTCAGACCCCCATGACTGATTATTCCGGAGCCAAAGCGATGGCCGACCATACCATTCTTGCCATAAATCATTCCATTTATTGGCCGACAAAGCCCCAACTCCGTCTTTACCTCCATTCATAGTAAAATAGTATGAAGAGGAAGGATCTTCATTCATACGCAAGAAAGCGAATTTTCCGGTAGTTCTTAATGGGTCATCGTTCTCAAAATCTGGCCCCTTCCAAAAACAGGCGTCATGTTTGAACCACCAACTTACGTATATTTTGTCCGTAGTCTCATACCAACCATCCAAGGCTGGAATATCTTTGAAGTTAAGCTTTAGTTGAACAAAGGGCTCGCCTTTCATATTGGTAACAGGATCAATCACTTCAGGATTGAAGTTACCTCTAACACTTTTCTCGCCTTCATGAGGCATATAATCCACTATAGCCTGAGTTAACTCATAACCATGGGTCTCCCACTGAATTTCTGGATTGTCTTCTATCGGAGTTTCGAAACCCTGCCTATACATCAGCTCAGCGCTGTGAGCAACGAATGGCATAAGCAATAGTAATATGAGGGGTGTGCGAGTATTCATATAAAAAATTACCGTTTAGGATTGAACATTTTGATGCGTAGGTCGTCACTCTAACAGCATTAGCTTCAATTCATATATAATCAATAATTACATTAATTCTCAATTTTCTATTTGGCTACTATAGAATCCCTAAAAATGAGGTTTTCCGCGCCACCAGCGCGACTGGTCGACTCGAGGGGCGTGAACTCCGTCTCAATTAAGCGTAAGGCGATTTGCTAAGATTGTGATCAGGTTAACATAAAATTTGTTACTCTAACTTGAGAGCGAAAGTTAAAAGCCCTTTTTACGGAAGAAATATCAACACAATCAATGTATCTGGGTATACGATGTCACAAATAGCCTGCGCTTTTGCCCCAGCCAGAAGGGCTTGTACTCGTTTTTTTAGCATCAGAGCCTAAAATGATTGCATCTGCACTTAATTTACTAAAACACACCCAATTTCCTGTATGGATACTCAGTTTCTATACATTCATTTGGTTTTTGCAGATTGGAAACAGAATTAACATTTTAGGCACTATAAGAATTGAGTTTATCGTAGGTTCGGCGTTAGTGGCATTATCTCTTATAGCTTGGGCAAACCAAAAAAAATGCCAAGATTTTTTCCATCACGGTTTTGTTAGATCTATATACTTTCTTTATATATTTTTCATAGTCTATACCATTTTTTCGTATAATCCCGAGGCCAGTAGCGCTGTATTCGTGGATCGAATACTAAAATTCTCTATGTTCACTCTGTTCATTGGAACATTGGTTAAGAATAAATACGATGTAGCAATTATACTACTAGGCTTTTTTTTAGCTATGGGGAAAATCATTCAAGAGGGCGTCCACGGGATCGTCACAGGCGGAATGATTTGGGAAAACCAGGGTATTCCTCGACTTCACGGCGTTACATTACTATATCGCCATCCAAACAGCCTTTCAGGACTGGCTGTGAGTGCTCTTCCATTCTTCTTATTTTTATATCGCTTTCAAACCAAGGTTCTAAAGTATGTCTTCATTGGATGTATAATAGGCTTACTTGCCATAGTTTTATACACCGGGTCTAGAACTGGTTATGTCGCTACATTAATTTTAGCGACGGCTGTCGTTATGCGCTTAGGGCTGTTCAAGCTCAAGAATATATTGGCCTTAGCAGTGTTAATCCCTGTTATTTTTATGATAATTCCTCAGGATTATAAAAACCGCTTTAACACGATGTTTCAATCCGAAGAAGAAAGAGGAAGCTCCGTAAATAAAAGAATAGAAATTTTAGAAGACGCTTGGGAGATAGCGAAGAAGTACCCTTTGGGAGTAGGTGTTCAAGCCTTTCCGCATATAAGGGAGATTGAGTTTTCGAGAACTCAAGACACTCACAATTTATACCTAGAAATTCTTACTAATTTAGGACCCTTTGGTCTTCTTGCATTTGTAATATTTATTGCAATGCTATTTAAAACTAATCGCCTCTCAAGAGCTATTCACATCAGGAAGAAAAATCATTTCTTGGCAGAAGTTTGTTATATCGTTAACCTTTACGTGTTGTGTAGACTCGCTCTTGGTATGTTTGGGATGGACCTTTATGAAGTCTATTGGTGGTTCGCTGCTGGCTTTACAATAGCTCTCGCAAAGCTTGCTGTTACAGGCTATACCGAAACGCTACCCAAGGCCTAAAGTAAGAATCGAGTCAATAATTAATACTTAACCGACCACAATTAAAGCGATAACCACTACCTTTTTTAAAGGAGAATTCCCTCCCTACTTGGGAAAATATTTATGCCTTAACTGTCGTATGAACGAATCTTTGTATAGGTTCCACGCTATGCCTCGAAGTTTACCGTGAACTTTTATCAAATCCCACTGTATTGGCAAAATGTATTTATACATAGTTGACTCTATTCGCTCTAAAACCGACATGGACGGAAAGATGTCACGTAACCAGTCATTTACCTCTAAATCTAAAACTAGGTGCAAGCGGTCTGTTTCCCCCTCATTACGCACATAGTGTAATTTACTAAAATTCACATAATACAGACGTCCAGGCAACATTTTTATCTTCTCACCACCGACAAAGAACGTGACCCTATCGTTGGTATGAATAGGAATATGTAGACGAACCCGACCGACTGCAATGTTAGCCGCCTCGTGCCTAATGTCCCGGTGCATATTTATCCCGGCTCCGGGCGACAATTTTAATATCCTGACTCTACCTTGGCGGCATTTAAATGCGTCTAGTATCTCTTCAAAGTACGGAAGTTTTTCGACTATCTTTGTACGCTTCATTTTCGTATAGTCATCAGCGCCCCGCTGAGATTCTTCATCCACGGACTCACCATGCAACGACACTAACAAAATGGCTTTCCATTCACGAGATAGCGTTGGATCGTAATGACCCAGCCATTTCTCATCTTTTAGTAAATCATATTCCCGACGCATTCTTTCGACATCTATATGGAAGGGGAGTCGGTCGGTTAGATCTATCCAAGTCTTCATTGTAAAACCCCGTTGTTATTCCTTTATATTCGATATGTCACCCATCTTGATGTTATCTAAATTTTCTCCTGAATCCAGCGTTATTGCTAAACGATTTCTTCCTAAAAACTACCATGGATAAATCAAAAAGTTACTACAGCCTTTTAATTAACAATAATAAGATCTTCCAGAACTTTGTAGTGCCTATCCATTAATCTCTTATTGCGCTCGTCTCGATACTTTAAGTTCGGCGTAGAAACGATAATGGGCTCACCATACCATGAAATACTCTCATTCTCAGATAACGAATCTCCAATTTTCTTCCACGTATTCTGGGTTCCTGAGGTGGAAAATAGCCGATCTTTAACTGAATAGGTAAGTGGACTTTTAAGTAGTTTTTCCACACACCTCCTCAAGTCCTTTCTGTCAGCAGAAAAGATGCAGCCGATCTCCTCAAGCTGTTTGTTGACCCCTCGATTGTCAGACAAGATCACAACCGGTATATTAGATGCCACAGCCTCGTATATACCTCGATTAGCGCCCTCTCTTTCTGAAAGCATCAACGCCACTCGGGATTGAGAGAGAACTTTGAACACGTACTCATGGGGCACGCCTTCGAATATAGAGACTAAAGAATCAGGATAGTATTTATATTGCTCCTTTCGAATAGATCCTGCTGTTCGCCCCTCCCAGCAGTAACCCACTAACGCTATGCGAAGCCCCTTCCCTAATTTGGCAAGCTCTCTAAACAATATTTTATGATTCTTGAGTTTACGCCAGCTAGCAACCATGCAAACATCGAAATTTTTTGTCTCGGACTCGTAGTGATTTCTTAGCATTTCCAAATCTATCCAATCGCCAGCGCCGGCGCGAATTGGAACAATTCTCGAATCTAGTAGCGTTATTAGGTCAAAATCAATCTTGTCCTGAGCCATTACGTATATATTGCTCTGACCTGAGAGTAAAAGCTCCAGCCCCAAGTCGCTATATCCCCAACTACTAGGCTCAACTACTAAAACATATTCACGATATAGCTCGCTTAAATCGAACAGAGCGGCAAACTCTTCGATAGAGTTGTTGTATTGTAGATACAGCACGCCTTTTACGATAGCACCAGTACCATCAGTCTTCGGCGTACTGAGAATCAAGAGATTTCCTTCTCGGTCGTTGTCATCTTCGTTTAAATAGCGAATTCGAACGGCATTTTCAATTCCAAATTTTCTGTACATTTGCCTTATCTTACGCGCCCTGTTTGTTCTCAGAAAGGAATCAAGAATAGGGTTAGATATATCATCACGAGATACTTCCAGAAACCTTGTTCTAACATCGACTAGGAATCTATAAAGAAGGGGCAATGAACCGTTTAAGATAGCACTCTCGTAAAGCTTCTCAAACTTTCCAAGTGATCGACAAAAAGAGTAAGTCCGTCCGATTTTATAACTTACATATGCGTTGGCTAGCAAACATAAACCAATGATAAATCGAAAAACTGGATTTTTCGACAATGCGAGCTTTATGAAATATTTACTATCGCTATTCATTTGATTAAAATCGTTTTAGTAATGCACGGGCAACTCTTTTGTGAGTTGCCAGCCGGAAAGGCGACCAAGCAATAGACTTTGCGATAAGCACGAAAAGCTTCAACGGGTAGCCCTCATAAAGTGAAACATGATATGCATAATTTGCGTATATATCAGATGTAGCTCCGACATATATATTTTTGGGAGCATAACCTGGATGATTTTGCCGGAATTCTTTCAGTATCTCGAGCGCACCTAAATACCTCCCGTCATAGTTCCTCGACATCTGGCCTTGCCACTGTCGGTAATAGTATAATTTCTCTGGAACACCTGATATCTTCCATCTAGTCGAAATTCTTAGCCACAGATCCCAATCAATCCCCATTCTATATCTCTCGTTGAATCCACCTATCTCGCTCAGGCAAGAGCTTCTAACCAAAACTGTGCCGAATGGAATAAAATTACTATAAAGTAATTTCTCTAGCAGATTACCTTCATAAATAGGTACTTCTTCGCTAGAGGCTACCGAACTGCCTTTTTCATCAATTAGAAATGTATCAGAATAGACTACTGCTAGTGACTCATCCGATTTAATTTTCGACAGCTGCTTTTCAAGTTTCTCTTCATGCCAAAGATCGTCCGCGTCGCAGAAACCTATATAAGCTCCCTGCGCTTCTTCTATCCCACGGTTCTTGGCTATTGTTTGCCCTGCATTGTTCTGAGTAATTAGTCTAACTCTACTATCGACTAAGTACTTTTCAATCTTTTCTGCAGTTCTGTCGGTTGATCCATCATTAACAACTATCAGTTCCAAATCGGCGTAAGACTGCTTCAGTACGCTCCCTATCGCCGCACCGACATAATCTTCGGCGTTATAAGCAGCCATAACCACGCTAACCAAATTTTGATTCGCTTTATCTGTCATGATTTTCAACTCGAAATGTATCGTTAACTACTGAACACTTATTCTCTATCACTAAACGTTAAGCTCGATTTTTAATTCACGGACTAAATTACATGTGCTTTCCTGCCGTTGCTTTTTTAACTGCGCAACACCTTCAGCGAGCTGATCCAGGTCCGAGATAGCGTGCAGCACCGATCGACGAACAGATACTGAGTCATTTTCAGTATATATCGCACCTTGGTTGAAGACCTCTCGGTTTATTTTAGTATCCGAAATTACCATGGGCTTTTCAGCGGAAACCGCTTCATAGGCACCACAGACCAAGCAGTTATCTCTGGTAGTTAGATCAACAACGAGGTCCACAGAATTCAAGTATGAATCATATGTTTCCCTGTCTACAAACCCCAAAAGAACGACGTTATTGGGAATCTTTTTCACCTCATCTTCTTTGATGGCTTTTCTATAGTTTCCCGTAATATAAATCGTTGCATCCAAACCTTCGGCGGCTTCCATAACTTCTCGGTAGGGCTCATCTAAGGCCCACGTACAAATGAATAGAAGAGAAGGACTTTCAATATTCAAGATTTCGCCCTTACTTTCAATATTGGGCAATGGATCAGGCATAACAAACGCTTTTCCGCCCTTGTCATGAACCTCAGATGCCAATGCAGCATTGGTAACAATCGTCAGGTCGGCGGAGCCAGCGATCCAATCGGCAACTAGGTTTAGCGCGCGCGAACGCCTCTCCAGCGGGTGCAAACCTGAATTATGACAATCGACAACCGCCTTGAACCCGAAAAAGGGCCTAACCAAGATAGCTATAAACGATAGAACGATAGAAGGATTCTGCACGAAAAGTACTTCAGGCTTATTCTCGCGTAACGCTCCCAGAGTTCGGAGTGAAAGCTCTACATATCGGAACATTCGAGTTCTCTCAGAAATAAATTCATACAGCGGAACGCCTAGCTCTTGGGCCATGCTTTGATTCCTTATCTGTTTTTCCCAAGTAATCCATATAGCTCTAGCTTCTATTCTCAAAATTTATCATCGCTCCTTTGTATAGCTCGTCATATCTCTTCGCCATTACGCGCGAAGTATACTGTTTGAGAAACTCGCTGCGATATAAGCGCATTTGTTCAGCGTGTACATCGACGCTCGCAGACCAAACTTTGCAGATAGAGCCTGAAAGGCTTTGCTTATCTAAGGCACACAGCCCCCCTATTTGATCTACAGATCCTAGCAGAGCCCTATTCCCAGGGATATCGGTTGCGACTATTAGCTTTCTCGAGCGCATCGCCTCCAACAAACTGATAGGCATACCTTCGGTTGTCGAACAGTTAACATAAACATCAATACGCTCCAAAAACCCTAGGACATCGCTGGTGTACGGAAGAATGCGGACGCAGGAACTCAACCCTAACTTTTTAATGAGCACATTTAGTTCACTACGCTGTGGCCCTTCACCATGAATCACTAACTTTGCCTTGGGGAACCTCTTGAGTACATCTGGCATTGCACGAAGTAGCAGCGAAAAATTCTTCTCTTTGGAGAGCCGACCAAGCGCACCAATTGTCAGGGTATCGTTTCCTGCATTTTGGCTTAGAGGCTCATTGGGTACACTTTCTTCCAAATTGATATCTTCAATTCCGTTAGGAACCACATGGACGTTGTGTCTGTTTCCGATAATTCTGATCGTGGCTGTCATAGCTTCACTAACCAAAGCTACCGCATCAATTCTTGCTAGCATCAGTTTGTCCACGAACTGATACAACGTCATTTTGCTTATCAAAGGATGTTTCGTATAACCGTGTAACGTAGAAATCAATGCGAAATTTCGACATCGCTTCGGCAACGCACCTAGAAGAATATTTCCTTTATACCCATGAGAATGCACCACATCGCACCCAAGGTTATTGAGAAATCCTAACATTTCCTTTACGTTTGTAGGTGTGGGAATTGCTGACATTCTCCATCGCTTTACGTCTACATCCGCCAAATGTAGAGCGTGCTCAATCTTCTTTTCCACCTCGCCAATAGTACCGATACTGAACACAAGCACTGAATGACCTAAAACGATCTGTTCTTTTGTCAGCTGTGTCAGCATAGACTCCGCGCCATAGAATCCGCCGCTATCGATGACATGAACGATTCTCAACGATTCATCTCCTTTGGCATGTCCACTCTGCTAATGCCATTGATCATTCGCTGGAAGAGATTAAAACTAGTTGGAGCCGGGTATCTACCCAGCGTCATGAGTCTATCGGAGTTAACACCACATGGATAAGCCATGAGGCCGTACTGATAACCTAGGATTTTTGCGCTTTCAATTACTTGCTCACTAATATCTTGTGGAGCACCATTTGGGTAACAGATGCCCTCCGGAAAAAAACCTAACTCTTTCTCAATTTTCTTGCCAGATCCATAAAGCTCTTTTTCGAGATCGGCTTTGCTCAGAGCGCTAAGTATAGGGTGAGTTATACTATGACTTCCCACGTCCAGCCCCTCGGCTACCATTTCTCTTATTTGAGACCAACTGCACCCAAAGTAGGGTTCGACCGGATAGTCAGGTAGTGGGACATTAAGCTTTTCAGACAGCTTCTCAAGAAATCGTTGCCGCTGTTCTACTCCTAACGAAAGCGCGTAGTCAGCCAATCGGCTCCAAGCGGAATCCGGGAATGCTAGTTCTACCTTTTTGTTGGATCCATCATCTATACGGCAATTATCTTCTTTTGTGTTCTCAACCATATACCGCAGCGCGTCAGGCCAGAGCCAGCAGGTTTGATCGATAAAACCTGTAGTTATGTATAGCGTTGCACTTAACTTATAGCGCTTCAACATCGGCCATGCCAGTTTGTAAAAATCCGCATGACCATCATCAAAGGTTATCGCGACTGCATTGTTATGTATCGTACCGGAGCGGAGTTCATCAACCATTTGCTTCATGCTAATAACATCGAAGTTTTTAGCAATATAACCAATTTGCGCCTCAAATAGTTCTTGGTCAATTCCCAACTTGTTATGTCCATCGGATATTCGATGAAACATCAGTATCTTTGGCTTTTTTCTATTAACAAAATGAGCCAAAGATATTAATCCACTGAAATTCATTATTCTATGTATGCAGTCTTTGTAAGACATGGCTTTATTCCAATGCGATAGTCATATACAGGGTCTTAACTCAATCAACTTTACATATTGAAAATCTGTACTTCCCCGAAACTTCCTGAGGTATTGTATCCACATCTTCAATCTTTAGCTTGACCGACCCGTCAATCACTTCCCTGAACTCATTGATCAGTTGTATGTCTGTTTGCTCTGAGAAATCTTTGCCCCTCACTCGCCTAATAATTATTTCATTCAGCTCTTCCTGGAGCAGCTGCATTTGCTCAACACCCGGAACCTTGGTTAAAGTTCTTTCCACTAAGGAGACTCCAGCAACCTGTCCTCCATCGGGCTTCTTCAGAAAGTCGGCGACACGGCCTTCCAGGCGATCCAGAAGCGGCAGAGTTCTTCCGCACTCGCATTGATCGGCGCTCAGTACGCCTACATCTTCGACTCTGTAACGAATTAATGGCATGGCGTAATTGTTCAGGTCGGTTATGACCAACTTTCCGGCCTCCCCTGGCTGCACCGGCTGGTCATTGGCGTCGAGGCATTCGAGTACGATGTGTGGGGAGTTGATATGCATACCCTTGTGCTTTTCACACTCCACAGCGATCAAGCCAACTTCTTCGCATCCGTAACGATTGGTGACCTTGGCCGAGAAAGCTTGTTCTATAACGCCTCTTTCGTGGTCGAGCAACATCATGGAGGTGGCAACCACCCCTTTGGGACGAAGGTCGACAATTTCATTTTCAACCAGAAACTTGGCGAAAATGTAGACTGAGTGGGCATGGCCGAAGATGACTTCGGGCTGAAATGACTTCCACTGCTTGACAAAAGCTCCCATGGACTGAGGATTGAGGTCCATCGTATCCAGGTAGATGGTTCGCTCCAGTAAATAAGAGCGTAGCTTTTGCTTCAATGTTTTAGCCACCGGTGGGTTCCCCCAGACGGCGGCTACCCGAGTGCCCGGCTCCCAACCGGCCAAGTTGTCTGCATACATCTGTGCGGCGTTACGCCATTGTTGACAGCGTTCATCAAAATACAGATTCAAAGAGACACCGGTCGATCCGCCTGTCTTCGCTCGGTTAAGTGTTTTGACATCGTATTCTTCGCTAATAAAGCGGTCGGTGTTGTTGCGAATGTCTGCCTTGGTGGTAATTGGTAGATGCCGTAGCTCGTTCGGCTCGACATTCTCTGTCAGATCTATTTTTGACTGTTCGATAAGGGGCCGATACCAGGGACTGGTCTTGTGAGCGTGACGCAGTAGCGCCGTGAGCCTGTCCGACTGAAGTTGCTTGAGCTTTTCTCCGGTGAGGTACTGGGCTTCTTTCAGACTGTTTAGCTCTTTCAAACGGCGCCCGCCCTCTTTGGTTTCCCAAAGACGGTAAGCTAAGCTACCTATGGCCTTATCCAGCGATTGCATTAGCGCTATCCTTTTTCTCGGGCTTATTAGAAGAGTAGAAAGCCTCGTGATGGCGGACCATGGCAGTAATCGAGAACTCATCGGTCATCTTACGCATCCCGGCCTCTCCCATTGCCCTCTGAAGTTTTTTGTCTGAGGCTAGATGACTGATTGCTGCCACAATTTCATCTACTTGACCTTTCTCTACCAGTGCTCCGGTTACTCCACCCTCGACCAGCTCTGGGTTTCCCCCCACGTTGGTCGCCACCACGGGGAGACCAACCTGCATATACTCCATAAGGGTGTTCGAAAGGCCTTCAGATTCTGATACCAGCAGCCCAATATCAGCTTGTTTTAATAATCGGCGTGGCTCTTGCACCTGCCCCAGCCAATGTATAGTGGACTCCAGCTCTGTCTCGGCAATGTAGGCTTTGATCTCTTCCACGTATTGCTTATCCTGGGCCTTGCCCACAAGGGCCAACTCTACACTGTGCCCCTTTTCCAGCAAACGTCTGACGGCTTTTACGGCGTCCAAGTTGCGCTTTACGGGCTTGATATTTGCAACCAATATCAGTTTGATTGAGTCAGTTGACTGGTAAATGGCCTCTCCCGTGCCTTCGACTTCAACGTCAAAAGGTTCAATGCCATTATAGGCGACAAAGCTCGCTTTAGTACTGAGGTGCTCTTTCTCTCTTACGA
>TARA_R100000093_G_scaffold14468_1_pt1 | contig 19212 bp, 15 predicted proteins | sample TARA_R100000093 | Tara Oceans TARA_R100000093 (sample SAMEA2620053) | marine metagenome | biome: marine biome (ENVO:00000447); feature: mesopelagic zone (ENVO:00000213) & marine oxygen minimum zone (ENVO:01000065); material: "saline water (ENVO:00002010), including plankton... | reverse complement strand
TTTCTGAGCAAGGCGGACCTCGACTGGAGCGGCGGGCCGTTCCGTACTAGCGATCCCTGCTGAGCTGATGGTAACTCCCCGCAGTATAACGATGATGGCGCTATGCCTCTATTGGGGTAGATCAAGACTTTGGTGCTATACCAAGGCTCGCCAATGCGCCACCGCTGCCGACTATCGCTTACCATCGTCGGGTCCTGTCGCGAGCGCCATCATGCCAGCACCGTCCAATCGCCTGCGGGTAACCCTGATCGTTGCGCTGATCCTCATCGGCCTGCTGCTGAGCATGTACTGGGCCGGGCGCCTGGCCGAGCAGCGCGCCTGGGCCGAGCGTGCCCAGGAAGCGCAGGGGCAGCTGGAACTCTATGCCCAGGCGATCCACACCCAGGTCGAACGCTTCCGCTCGGTGCCGGCCCTACTGGCGCTGGACAGCGACATCCAGGCGCTGCTCGCCGAACCGGGCAACCGCGCGCTTCGCCGCCAGCTCAACCAGCGCCTGGAACAGCAGAACCACGCGGCCGGCTCCTCGGTGCTGTACCTGCTCGACCGCGACGGCGAGACCATCGCCGCCAGCAACTGGCGCGACTGGAGCAGCTTCGTCGGCAACAACTACGCCTTCCGCCCGTATTTCCGCGATGCGGTGAGCAACGACAGCGGCCGCTATTTCGCCGTCGGCGTCACCACCGGCATTCCCGGCTACTTCCTCTCCAGCTCAGTGAAGAATGCCGACGGCGAGGTGCTCGGCGTGCTGGTGGTCAAGCTCGAGCTGGAAGAGATGCAGCGCGACTGGGTCGGCCAGCCGGGCATCCTGCTGATCGCCGACTCGCTGGATATCGTCATCCTCACCAATCGCCCGGCCTGGCGCTTCCGCTATCTGCGCCCGCTCAGCGACGAGGTGCGCAGCCGCCTGATCGATGCCCGGCGCTACGCCGAACAGACGCTGCAGCCATTGCCGAGCAGCCGCGTGCAGCAACTCGCCGAGGGCAGCGAGCGACGCCTGGTGGATGGCCCGGACGGCCGCCGAGAATACCTCTGGCAACGCCTGGCGCTGCCGGAAGACGACTGGACCCTGCACCTGCTGCACGACCCACAGATGGTGGTCGCCAGCGTGCGCAGCTATCGCCTGGCCGCGGCGGGCGTGTGGATGACCCTGGCCTTTCTGCTGCTCTACCTTGCGCAACGCGGCAAGACCCGCCGCGTCGAACAGCGCAGCCGCAACGAGCTGGAGCGCCTGGTGCACGAGCGCACCCGTGAGCTACACACCGCCCAGGACGAACTGGTGCATGCGGCGCGCATGGCCGCCCTGGGGCAGATGTCCGCCGCCCTCGCCCACGAGATCAACCAGCCGCTGACCGCATTGCGCATGCAGCTCGCCAGCCTGCGCCTGCTGCTCGACAGCGGCCGCGACGGCGAGGTGCGCGAAGGCCTCGGGCATGTCGAAGGCCTGCTCGAACGCATGGCGGCGCTGACCGGCCACCTGAAGACCTTCGCTCGCAAGAGCCCGGCCGGGCTGCACCAGCGTCTGAGCATGGCCGAGGTGCTGGAGCAGGCCCTGCAGCTGCTCTCGCCGCGCATTCGCAGCGAGCAGGTCGAGGTGTTCCGCCAGATACCGGCCGAGGCCGCGGTCAGCGGCGACGCCATCCGCCTCGAGCAGGTGCTGATCAATCTGCTGCACAACGCGCTGGATGCCATGGCCGAGCGCCCGCAGCGACGCCTGCGCATCCTCTGTCAGCTCAACGGTGACCGCTGGCAGCTCAGCGTGGGCGACAACGGCGGCGGTATTGCCAGCGAACATCTGGATCAGGTGTTCGAGCCCTTCTTCACCACCAAACCGGTCGGCCAGGGCCTCGGCCTTGGGCTCGCGGTATCCTACGGCATCGTCCGTGAGATGGGCGGCACGCTGGAAGTCAGCAACGACGAGCACGGCGCGGTGTTCACTCTGACGCTGCCGGCTGCCGAAGCGCACGCCGCCGAGTAAACTGCCGCGACGCGACCGCGAGGAGCAGGCAATGAGCGGGCAGGTAATCTTCATCGACGACGAGGCGGCGATCCGCCAGGCCGTGCAGCAGTGGCTGGAGCTGTCCGGCTTCCAGGTGCGCACCTTCGCGCGCGCGCGCGAGGCGCTGGCGGCGCTGGATCGCGATTTTCCTGGCGTGCTGATCAGCGACGTGCGCATGCCCGATCTCGACGGCCTCGGCCTACTCGAACAGCTGGTGGCGCTGGACACCGACCTGCCCGTGATCATGGTCACCGGGCACGGCGACGTGCCAATGGCGGTGCAGGCGCTGCGTCAGGGCGCCTACGACTTCATCGAAAAACCCTTCACCCCGGAACGCCTGCTCGACAGCGTGCGCCGTGCCATGGACAAGCGCCGGCTGGTCTGCGAGAACCGCCAGCTGCGCGAGCAGTTCGCCCGCAAGGGGCGTATCGAATCGCAGCTGCTCGGCGTATCACGGGCGATGGTCAACCTGCGCCGGCAGGTGCTGGAGCTGGCCGGTACCGACGTCAACGTGCTGATCCGCGGCGAGACCGGCAGCGGCAAGGAACAGGTCGCGCGCTGCCTGCATGACTTCAGCCCGCGCGCCGGCGGGCCGTTCGTGGCGCTGAACTGCGCAGCGATCCCGGAAACCATCTTCGAGAGCGAGCTGTTCGGCCACGAGAGCGGCGCCTTCACCGGCGCTCAGGGCAAACGCATCGGCCGCATCGAACACGCCGCCGGCGGCACGCTGTTCCTCGACGAGATTGAAAGCATGCCGCTGGCCCAGCAGGTCAAGCTGCTGCGCGTGCTGCAGGAAAAGACCCTGGAACGCCTGGGTTCAAACCGCAGTATCGAGGTCGACCTACGGGTGATCAGCGCGGCCAAGCCGGACCTGCTGGAAGAGGTGCGCGGCGGCCGCTTCCGCGAGGACCTGCTGTACCGGCTGAACGTCGCCGAGCTGCACATCCCGCCATTGCGCGAGCGTCGCGAGGACATTCCGCTGCTCTTCGAACACTTCGCCAGCCAGGCCGCCCAGCGCCACGGCCGCGCCGCACCACCGATGACGCCTGGCGAGCTGACGCAACTGCTCGCCCATGACTGGCCGGGCAACGTGCGCGAGCTGATCAACGCCGCCGAACGCCACGCCCTCGGCCTCAGCGCGCCGGCCCCGGCGAGCAGCGGCGGCCAGTCGCTGGCCGAGCAGATGGAAGCCTTCGAGGCGCAATGCCTGCACAGCGCCCTGCAGCAATGCAAAGGCAACATCACCGAGGTCATGACCCAGCTGCAGCTGCCACGGCGCACCCTCAACGAGAAGATGCAGCGCCACGGCCTGAGCCGCAGCGACTATTTGCCGGCGGGCAGCACGGATAGCTGAGCAGTTGGCCGAGCTGCAGAACTTCCGGCAGAGGCCCCCGCGCAACGTGCAACGAGCGCCTCGAACGCCGCGCCGCAGTTGACCCGCAGGCTTTGTCGCCAGGCCATTCAAGGCTTAGCGGCATTGAACATCAGCATCCAGCTAGCACCCCGAATCAACCTTAGGGCAACCTTGGCGCGAAACTTTTGTGTCGCCGCCGCATGGGATCAGCGCACCGGTCGCCTTTCGCGGTCGAGACCGCTCCCACAAAAGGTTTCTGGGTACGGTCAGTCGCCCAACTCATCCAGCTGCCGCTGCAGGAAACGCCGTTCGGGCTCCAACTGCACAAAGCGCAGCGCGCTGCTATAGGCCTCGCGAGCCTCGTCGATACGCGCCAGCCGGCGCAACAGATCGGCACGGGTGGCGTGGCTGAGGTGGTAGTCCTGCAGATCACCGTGCCCGAGGAGTTCATCCACCAACAGCAGGCCGGCCTCGGGCCCGTCGCGCATGGCCACGGCCACCGCGCGGTTCAGTTCCACCACCGACGACGGGCTCAACTGCAGCAGCACATCGTAGAGCCGGACGATCTGCGGCCAGTCGGTCTGCGCGGCGCTCGGCGCCTCGGCATGCACCGCGACGATGGCGGCCTGCAACGAATAGGGGCCAAACGCGCGACTGGTCAACGCCAGCTGCACCAGCTGCGATCCTTCAACAATCTGCTGACGGTTCCACAGGCTGCGGTCCTGCTCATCCAGCCGCACCAGCTCACCGGTAGCATCGGTACGCGCAGCCCGGCGGGCATCGTGCAGCAGCATCAACGCCAGCAGCCCCATCACCTCGGCGTTGGGCAGCAGTTCGAGGAGCAGTCGGCCCAGGCGAATCGCCTCGGCGCAGAGGTCGGCGCGAGTCAGCTCGGCGCCGGCCGATGCGGTGTAGCCCTCGTTGAACACCAGATAGACCACCCGCAGCACGCTCTCCAGCCGCGCCGGCAGCTCGTCGCGCTCGGGCACTCGATAGGGCAACTGGGCGTCACGGATCTTCGCGTTGGCGCGCACGATGCGCTGGGCAATGGTGGCCGGCGGAGCCAGAAAGGCGCGGGCGATCTCCTCGGTGGTCAGGTCGCACACTTCACGCAGGGTCAGCGCCACGCGACCATCGGCCGGCAGAGCCGGATGACAGCAGGTGAAGATCAGCCGCAGACGGTCGTCTTCCATCTCATCGACCTCCACTGCCTGCGCCGCGTCTTCCAGCTGTTCGGCCAGCAGCCGCAACGAGGCATCGAAGCGCGCCCGGCGGCGCAGAGCATCGATGGCCTTGAAGCGGCCGGCGGAAACCAGCCAGGCGCGCGGATTGTCCGGAACACCATCGCGCGGCCACTGCTGCAAGGCCGCGGCGAACGCATCGTGCAAGGCCTCTTCGGCGCGATCGAAGTCGCCCAGCAGACGGATCAGCGTGGCCAACACGCGCCGCGATTCGCTGCGATAGACCGCCTCGACCCGCGCCGCCGTGAAATGTCCCGTCAGCGGCATGCTCAGCGCTGCGGCAGCTGTCGCAACGGCCGGACCTCAACGCAGCCAAGGCTGGCCGGCGGAATCTTCGCCGCGATGGCCTCGGCCTCCTGCTGGTCCGCCGCCTCGATCAGGTAGAAGCCCGCCAGCTGCTCGCGGGTTTCGGCGAACGGGCCGTCGACCACCGAGGTGACGCCATCACGCACGCGCACCGTGCGCGCAGTGCGCACCGACTGCAGCGGTTCGCCGGCGAGCATGTGGCCGCTGGCACGCAGCTCCTCGCCGCAACTCAGGCAACGCGCGACCAGCGCATGCCACTGTTCGTCGGTCATCGCATCCACACGCTGTTCATCGTAATAGATCAGGCACAGGTAGTTCATGGCGGGGCTCCGTCTGCCGGCAACGCAGCAAAGCTAGCAGCCATTGAACGACCTGGCCCGATCGCGCGACGAAGACCGCGGGCCAGACTCAACCGGTCTGTTGCTGCGATGGTGTCTGATCCATGCATACCTGGCCGGTCTGCATGTCGAAAGGCATCGAAAAGTGCTCGTGGATCACCTTCCACTCACCGTTGCGCCGCGCCCAGACCCGCGTGCCGCGCATCCAGGCCGTTTGCATCTCGCCTTCGGCATTGGGTCCGCCACAATGGGTAAGCATGCGGCTGCAGGCCAGCTCGCCGCCGACATCCACATGCAGTTCATGGGTCTCGAAGAAACCTTCGCCCTGGCAGAACTCGAAGCAGCGCTGCCAGTGCGCCCGGTATTCCTCAACGCCCTTGAATTGCAGTGCGCCGACCGCATCGAAGGCGACTACGTCGTCGGCGTACTGCGCCATGATCCGGTCGAGATCCTTGGCCTTGGTGGCCTGTTCAAACGTTTTGTGCAGCTGGCGAATGGCGCTCTCGTCCTGGCTGTTCTGGCTGTTCATGTCCTTCTCCTCTGATCGGGTGAACGGGGTTCACCAACTAGTCGTTCGGCGACTTCCAGAATCGACAGACCCAATCAGTTTTTTCTACGCAGGCGCGGCCCGCATGCCAGACGCCCTGCGCCGGCGGCGCGCGAGCACACCGCGGCTCCATCGGGCGGAATACGGTTGCGAATTGTTAGCATTGAAATATGATAGTGGCTCTCAGATGGCACAGGCTCTCAACTACCCGCCGAGCCGTCATCCGCCACCCTCACAGCTCAACGTCCGGTCAGGTCCGTATGCCCACTCTTCGCTTCCCGCGTAAAACCGCACTGCTGCCCGTTTGCCTTGCCGCCAGCTTCGCTGGCTCGCCGCTCATGGCTCAGGAGCAACTCGAAGATCAATCTCAAGGCACTGCCGCCGAGCCGGTCGAACTGCAATCGGTGGAAATCACCGCCAGCGCCGACGCCTCGGCCGATGGCCTGACGCAACCCTACGCCGGCGAACAGGTTGCGCGTGGTGGGCGAGTAGGGATTCTCGGCAATCGCGACTACATGGAAACGCCGTTCACCTCGACGTCCTATACCTCGCAGCTGATCCAGGATCAGCAGGCGCGCAGCGTGTCCGACATCGTGCAGAACGATCCTTCGGTGCGCGTGGCGCGTGGCTTCGGCAACATGCAGGAGCTGTACGTCGTGCGCGGATTCCCGCTGTATTCCGATGATATTTCCTACAACGGACTCTACGGTCTGCTGCCGCGCCAGTATGTGGCCGCGGAGTTCATCGAGCGCGCGGAGGTATTCCGTGGTGCAAGCGCCTTTCTCAATGGCGCCGCACCGGGTGGGACCGGCCTTGGCGGTGCTATCAATCTGCTGCCCAAGCGTGCGCCGAACGAGCCCCTGACGCGCATGACATTTGGCGCCAGCTCCGGCGGCCAGGGCACGGTTGCCGCGGACCTGGGTCGCCGCTTCGGTGAGCAGAACCAGTTCGGTGTTCGTCTTAACGCAGCCAAGCGCGCCGGCGAGACAGGCGTTGATGAAGAAGACCAGACGCTGGACATGTTCGCGCTGGGTCTGGACTACCAGGGTGACCGCCTGCGCTTGTCGGCAGACATCGGCCACCAGTATCACTTCATCGACAATCCACGCCCCAGCGTGACTCCCAACGGTGGCCTGCCCAGCGCTCCAGATGCTGATGATAATTTCGCGCAACCCTGGACCTATTCGAAAGAGAAACAGACGTTTGGCACCTTCCGCGCCGAATACGACTTCACCGATGCAGTAACGGGCTGGCTGGCCGCTGGTGTGCGGGAGGGTGAAGAGCAAAATCGCCTGGCCAACCCTCGGGCTACAGCTTCTGGTACGACCACGGCGTCGCGCTTCGACAATTACCGCGAAGACAGCATCTTTACCAGCGAAGCCGGCTTGCGTATGCGCCTTCAGACCGGAGCGGTCTCACATCAGCTCGTGACATCGGCGGCCATCTTCGATTCGCAGGAGAAAGGGGCCAACCAGTTCTACGCTCCTGTCGCGGGTAACCTATACGACTCGTTCGACGCGGCACTGCCCACAACCGTTACCTACGATGGTGGAGACCTGTCTGATCCACACGTAACAGAGCGCATCCATACCAAAAGCATGGCTCTAGCCGACACGCTGGGCTTCATGGATGACCGTCTGCTGGTCACGCTTGGCGCGCGCTGGCAGGGTATCGAAACCAAGAGTTATTCCTCGCAGACCGGTAATCGCAGCGGCCAGTACGACGACCATGAAATCACCCCGGTCGCCGGGATCGTGTACATGCTGACTGACGAACTTTCGATCTACGCCAACTACATCGAAGGTTTGACCAAGGGTGAAACGGCCCCTGCGACATCCGGCGGCCGCCCCGTGCTGAATTCCGATACCTTGGCGCCTTACGTCGCCAAGCAGACCGAAATCGGCCTCAAGTACGATGGCGGCAATCTGGGTGGCAGCATTGCGGTGTTTAGTACCGAGCGGCCCTTCGGTATTGTTGAAAATCAGGTCTTCCGCGAAGGCGGGGAGCAACGCAACCGCGGCATAGAACTGTCGGTGTTCGGCGAGCCCGTCTACGGCGTGCGTCTGCTGGGTGGCGTCACTCTGCTGGATGCCGAGCAGAGGAAGACGCTCAACGGCGCCAACGACGGCAACGATGCCATCGGCGTTCCCAAGCTGCAGGCCAACCTCGGCGGCGAATGGGACGTGCCCGGTATGCAGGGGCTGACGCTGACCAGCCAGGTTGTGCATACCGGCAAGCAGTACGCCAGCGCCAGCAACGACCTCCGCCTGCCATCGTGGACCCGCCTGGATCTGGGCGCACGCTATCGCATGACCATCGAAGACCGTGACGTCACGCTTCGGGCCGGGCTCGACAACGCCACCGGCCGCGATTACTGGGCCTCGACCGGGGGCTATCCGGGCTCCAACTACCTCGTCCTCGGCGCCCCGCGCACGCTCTCGGTCAGCGCTACGGTCGATTTCTGATGCAGGCAGTCACCCTGCGGCGGTGGGGCTGGGTTCACAAGTGGTCCAGCCTCATCTGCACGCTGTTCATCCTGATGCTGTGCCTGACCGGCCTGCCGCTGATCTTCTCCCACGAGATCGATCACCTCAGCGGCAACGAGATCGAGGCGCCGGCGATGCCCGAGGGCACGCCGCGCGCTGCGGTCGACCGGGTTGCGGCCGAAGCTGTGAAGGCCTACCCCGGTCTGGTGCCGCTGTACTTCTTCGCCGAGGAAGACGCGCCGGACGTCTGGTACGTCAAGCTCGATACCCGCGTCGACACCGATGAAAGCGAATCGACGCTGATCCTCTCCGATGCCCGCACCGCCGAGGTACTCGGCGCGCCGAACTTCGACGAAGGCTTCATGAGCGTGACGTACCGCCTGCACGTGGACCTCTACGCGGGGCTCGCCGGCAAGCTGTTTCTCGGCTTCATGGGGCTGCTGCTTATGGTGGCGATCGTCTCCGGCGTGGTGCTCTACGCGCCCTTCATGCGCAAGCTGCGCTTCGGCGAGGTGCGTCAGGAACGCACGCCGCGCACCCGCTGGCTGGACCTGCACAACCTGCTCGGCATCGTCACCCTGGTGTGGGCCCTGGCGGTGGGCTTCACCGGAGTGATCAATACCTGGGCGGACCTGATCTTCCAGGCCTGGCAGGCCGAACAGGTCGCCGCACTGCAAGCCGGTGAAACGCGGGTACTGCTGGCCACCGATTCCAGTGATGCGCCTGCCGCTGATGGCTCCTTGCAGACTGCGGTCGATCGCGTGCTGGCTGCGGCGCCGGACATGGCGGTGTCGATGATTGCCTACCCCGGCACACTGCGCGCCACGCCGGAGCACGTCGCGGTGATCCTGCGCGGCGACACGCCGCTGACCTCGCGCCTGACCCAGGCGCTGCTGGTCGATCCGGCCAATGGCGAGGTACTGGAAGCCGGCGCGCGACCCTGGTACGTCACCGCGCTGCAACTGTCCGAGCCGCTGCATTTCGGCGATTACGGTGGCCTGCCGCTGAAGGTCCTCTGGGCGTTGCTGGATATCCTCACCATCGTCGTGCTCGGCAGCGGTCTGTACCTGTGGATCAAGCGCGGCGCGACTGAGGTGCGCTCATGATGCGCATCTGGTTGTGGCCGGTGCTGATCGGCGTGCTCTGCACGCTCGGGTTGATCGCCGGGCTGGTGTCCGAAGGCGCGGGCGATTGGCTGAGCTGGCTGGCCCTGGCGACGCCCGTCGCCATCGGCCTGCATGGCTTGTCACGCAGCGGCGCCCGCCCCCAGGCACGCGGCGAGGCCCTTACCCCTGCAGGATCTCGGCGAGCTGGTCGAAGCTGAACGGCTTGGGCAGCGAGCGCGCCGGCAGGTTGCTTTCGATACGCCCTTCACCGGAGACGAATACCAGCCGCAACCATGGCTGGGTTCGCAAGGCCTCGGCGGCGAAGTCGGGGCCTGATCGGCCCGGCAGATTGACGTCCAGCAACAGGTGATCGAAGCGCTGTTCGTGCAGCCCCTGCGCGGCCGCTTCAGCATTCGGATAGCCGCAGGCGCGGTAGCCCAGCTCCTCGACCATCTCGCAGGCCAGCACCAGCAGTTGCGGCTGGTCCTCCACCACCATCACCCACTGCTGCTCGACGGGTTTGTCGTCGCTGTGCTGCGTGCCCAGCAACTGGCGCACCTTGCGCGCCAGGTCTTCCTGCCGATAGGGCTTGCTCAGCAACTCCACGCCCGGATCGAGGCGCCCGCCATGCACGATGGCATTGCGCGTGTAGCCGGAGGTGAACAGCACGGCGATATCCGGCAGCAACACGCGAGCCTGGCGCGCCAGTTCGGTGCTGCTGAGCGGCCCCGGCATGACCACATCGGTGAACAGCAGGTCGATGGAAAGGCCGCTCTGCAGGATGCTCAGGGCGCTCTGCGCATCGTTGGCGCGCAGCACCGAATAGCCGAGGCCGGTGAGCAGCTCGATCACCGTGGCCTGCACCGGCAGATCGTCCTCGACCACCAGGATGGTTTCGCTGCCGCCCACAACCGGCCCGACGGTGGATGGCTGCGCCTGTACCTCGGGTTGCTCGGTGCGCGGCAGGTAGAGCTTTACGCTCGTGCCGGCGCCCGGTTCGCTGTACAGGCGGATATGCCCACCGCTCTGCTTGGCGAAGCCGTAGGCCATGCTCAGCCCCAGCCCGGTGCCGTGGCCTTCTGGCTTGGTGGTGAAGAACGGTTCGAAGGCCTGTTCGATAATGTTGGCGGGCATGCCAACGCCTGTGTCCGACACCGCCAGCAACACGTATTGCCCTGGCGCGACGTCGATCTGGGTACCGGTGTAGTGCTCGTCGAGCATGGCGTTGCCCAGCTCCAGGGTGAGCTTGCCGCCCTCGGGCATGGCATCCCGGGCGTTGATCGCCAGGTTCAGCACCACCTGTTCGAGCTGATGGGGGTCGACCATGGTGGTCCACAGCCCGCCGGCCACCACGGTCTCGATCTCGATGCGCTCGCCCAGCGCCTGGCGCAGCAGCTCGTCGAGGTCACGCAACAGCCGACCAAGGTTGGTCGGCTGCGGGCGCAGCGGCTGCCGACGAGCGAAGGCCAGCAGTTGCCGCGCCAGCTTGGCACCGCGCTCGACGGCGGAGCTGGCCGCATCGACCCGCTTCGCCGCGCCACGGTTGGCCTCCACCAGCGGCTGCAGCAATTGCAGATTGCCGGCGATCACCTGCAGCACGTTGTTGAAGTCGTGTGCCACGCCGCCGGTGAGCTTGCCGATGGCCTCGAGCTTCTGCGACTGATACAGCGCCTGTCGGCTGAGTTCCAGCTCGCGGGTGCGCTCCTCGACCAGCTCCTGCAGCTGCTCGCTGGAGCGCTGCAGCGCCTGCTGCGCCAGCACCTGGGCGGTGACATCATGGCCCTGGCAGAAGATGCCGCTGACCTGCTCGTCCTCGCTGAACACCGGCTGGAAAATGAAATTCACATAGTGACGCTCGGCCTTGCCGCCGGCCTGCGGGCGCACGCGCACGGCGATGTCGCGGCCGATATAGGGCCGCCCGGTGACATAGACCTGCTGTAGCAAGTCAGAGAGCGCGCGGCTTTCCAGTTGCGGAAACGCCTTGAGCGCCGGACGCCCGAGCAGCTCGCGGGCGCCGACCAGCTGGTGGAAGGCGCGATTGGCGATCTTCAGCTCGTGCTGCGGCCCTTCGGTGATGGCGATGAAGCCCGGCGCCTGGTCGAAAAGCCGTTGCAGGTGGGCGCGCTCCTCGCTGAGCTGACGACCATGCAGCTCGTTGGCGCGACGCTCCGCGACCAGCGCCGAGACATCGCGCAAGGTCAGTGCCGCGCCCACCACTGCGCCATCCGCAGAACACACGGCGGCGACGACGATCTCCAGCGTTCGCCCGTTAGCCGCGTCTTCATGCTGCAGGGTCAGCGTCGTGTCGCAATCCTGGACCTGCGCCAGGGCCTGGCCCAGCTCGTCGCTCCAGAACGGCAGCCCGCTCGCCGCACGGCGTAGCACCTCGCCACGGCCCAGGCCGAACAGCTCGGCAGCACCGGCGCTCCAGTAGAGCACCGCCCCGGCGCGGTCGAGACCGACGATGGCGTCGCGTGCCGCGTCGATGAAATGATGCAGATAGAGCTCTGCCGTGGGTGACGAACGCTTGCTCAACTGCCCGCCGTCGACCATCGCGTTGGCCTGCGCCAACGTGGTGCGCAGGCGCGCCCGCCGCCGCACGCTGGCCAAGGCCTGATCAAGCTGCGCCAGCGCGCTGGCGCCGAGGGTGACGATCGACCAGTGAGGCCCGAGCAACGGCGCCGGGCCCAGCTCGCGGTGCAGCGAGTCGACGCCCGCCTCATCGCTGAGGAACAGCAACTGGGTGGCCTTCCAGCGACTGCGCAGCTGCCGGGCCTGCGCCACCGGGCGTTGCAGACCGGGCGCCAGCAGCACTAGCGCCGGCTCGTTCTCATCGGGCAGCAACGCGCCTGGATCAAGGCTGCGCACCTGCAGACCGTGGGCTGTCGCCCAGCTGTCGATCTGCTCGCGCAACGCGGCATCGCCTGCCTCCAGCAGCGCGATCTGATCGAGCAGCAGCTCGCTCATAGCAGCGGCAGCCCCAGCAGGCTGCGACCGGTCCAGAGCTTGAGCAGGCCGGTGGTGGGGGTCATCACGTGCGCGGCCCGCGCGTCACGCAGCAGACGGGCGACACGACTGTTCTCGCGATAGGCGGCACCGCCGCAAAGAGTCATAGCCTCGTTGGCCAGGCGCACTGCGGTCTCCGCCGCATCGGCCTTGCACGCCAGGATGAACGACAACGCCTCGGGGTGGGCGCCATCGCCCCGGCGTGCGGCTTCGCGCACCAGCGCGCGGGTCTTGACCAGCTCGGTCCAGAGTTCGCCATAGCGGATCTGCAGGCTTTCCACATCCCGCAGCGACTCGCCGGAATGGCTGTAATGCCGCGAGCGCAGATGCAGGCTCGCCTCGTCCAGCGCCGCCTGGGCAACGCCCAGATAGGTGCCGGCCATGGCCATGAGGAAGAACGGCGCGACCACCTCGAACACGTACCAGACCTGATCGCCCGGCTCGCCAAGCAGGTTGCGCGCCGGTACCCGGACGCGATCGAGCTGCAGCGGCCGCGAGGAATTGCCACGCATGCCGAAGCCGGCCCAGGGCTCGAGCCAGTGCATGCCGGCACTGCCCTGATCGACGATCAGGCAGCTGAAATCCCCCGCCTCGGCGCCCGCCGCGACGGTGGACACGACGTAGGAGTCAGCATGGTCGCCGTTAGTAACGAACTGCTTGGTACCGTCGACCAGGAAATCTTCGCCGTCGGCATCCAGACGGGTTTCCGGCAGGTAGAAATGCGCGCCGGTGCCCCGCTCGGAGAGCGCCAGCGTGGTGATGTGCTGTCCCGCGGCGATCTCCCGCAGGTAGTGTTCGCGCTGATGCTCGGTGGCCTTGGCCGCGATCACCGCGGTCGCCACGCAATGCATGCCGTAGCACAGCGCCGACGACGGGCAGGCGCGGGCGATGGTTTCGGTAATCACGCACAAGCCCAGCAGCCCCTGCCCCAGGCCGCCCAGTTCGCTTGGCACCTGCAGCCCGAGCAGCCCGGCGTCGCCAAGTGCTCGCAGCGAATGGGCGGGCCAGCGGCAGTCGGCATCGACCTCGGCCGCCAGCGGCGCAATGACGGTTTCAGCCAGATCGGCGGCGACGTTTTGCAATTCGACGAGCTGAACGGGTAGCAAGTGGTCCATGAATCTTCCTGAATTCGCGGGTGGCTGGCGTCCGCCCAGGTGCATATCAGACCCTGACAGTCGGGTATTGTTCGAACAACGTCTTCGGGAGCGTTGGGCGCCCACGGTGGTCATAGTGGCATGACATCAATGACCACGCGCAAACGCCCCGTACTGCTTCGCCTCGCTCTCGCTGTGCTGGTCGGCGCGACGCTGTCTGCCGGCGCGCGAGCCGAGACCGACGACATGCACATCCTGATCGGCAGCTACACGCACGACAGCGACAGCCCGGGCGTTCTGCGCCTGCGCTTCGATCCGGCGAAAGGTCGGATCAACCCGCAACCGCTGCAGACACTCGCCAGCCACAATCCCTCCTGGCTGGTGCTGGACGAGCAGCGCGGACGCCTCTATGCCACCAACGAGAACAGCCCAACGCACACCGACCCGGTCGGTCGTGTCAGCGCCTGGCAACTCGACAGCAGCGGCGAGCACCAGCTGATCGGGCAGAACATCAGCCTGGGCGACGAACCGACCCATGCCAGCCTCAGCCATGACGGGCGCTACCTGTTCATCAGCAATTACGGGGCGCGACCGAACCCGGGCGGCAGCCTGGCGGTGATGCCGCTGGCCGAGGATGGCCAGCCGCTGCCGATCACGCAGCTTCTTGCGCATCAGTCGAGCGGCGTGCACCCCGAGCGACAGCAGGCCGCGCATGTGCACTCCGCCGTACCGAGCCCGGACGACAAGCGCCTGCTGGTCAGCGACCTGGGCGCCGATCGGGTATTCGTCTACCGCTACGACCCGCGCAATGCCGAACGTCCCCTGCAACCCGACGAACCCGCCAGCATCGAGCTGCCAGCGGGCAGCGGCCCGCGCCATCTGGTCTTCCACCCCAATGGCAAGCACGCCTATCTCGCCCTCGAGCTGAGCGCCCAGGTGGCGAGCTTCGACTACACGAACGGCACCCTGATCCGCCGGCAACTGCTGGACCTGAAGGATGGCGGTAGGGAGGTGCGTCATTCACCGGGGGCGATCCACACCTCGGCCGATGGCCGTTTCCTCTATGTCAGCGACCGCGGCGACTACAACCACATCATCGTCTTCGCCATCGACAGCGACGGCGCCCTGCGGGAAATCCAGCGCCGCCCCACTGAAGGCCGCGAACCACGAGAGTTCGCCATCGCCCCAGACGGGCGTTTCCTGCTGATCGCCAATCAGCTGAGCGATGACGTGGTGGTGATCGGGCGCGATCCGGACAGCGGAAAGCTCGGCGAGACGCTGCAGACCCTGCCGGTCGAGCGCCCGTCGGACATCAAGTTTCTTGCCAAACCCTGAAGCCGAGCGGCGGTACTAGCAGCAGGCCAGCCGGACCGCGTGCCGGCTGAGCCTGACATCGGCGCTCACAGTCAAGGCTTGCGTTGCGACTCGCGCGAGGCGTCCTCTTCGCTCACCTCCTCGGCCAGGCCCGGCGGCACGTTGTAGGCGCCGCCGGGTACGTCGGCTTCGTCACCACCGGCGACCTCGCCCTGGGTGGACGTGGTTTCCGGATTCTGCTCGTGGGCATCGCCGCTCTGGTCGATTGACTCGATGCTCTTGCGACCCTGGTCGTTCTGACTCATCAGCTGCTCCTCGTGTACTTGTGGCCATGCCCGGCGCGTCCGGGTGGCTCTATCGGTTGGGAGGCGACGTAGCCGCGGAAGTTGCAGCGCAGCGGTGCTTTTCTGGACCGATGGCCGCTCGGCGGTGCAGCTGAACTAAACCACAGGCCCGGCAGCCAAAACTGGACTAGAACCTGCCATAGAACAGAATCATGCAACTGACTTCTCGCAGCCTGCCGATCATTCCTGCCCTCCAACCCACGCAGGATCAGCCCTCACGGGCGCTCTACTTTGCCCTTGCCCGCGAGGTCGACGCGCAATCACGCGACAGCGCTGCGGAGTACCTGCGTGCGCAGCTCGAGGCCGCCGCTGCGCTGCCGTCCGACCTGCCGGAGGACCCGGCCGGCCTGGAAGCCTGGGTCATGCAGCGCACCGAAACGGTCGGTCGCCAGTATCAGGTTTACCTGGACCAGCGCCGTGCCGGCGGTCCGCGCCGCTATTTCGCCAGCAAGGCCCATGCTCTGCATTTCCTCCGCGGGGTGGCACCGACCAAGCTGGTCGATGGTGCCTGGCTCTATGGCCTGCTGCAGCGCTGGGACGATGCGCGCTTCACCGCGCTGATCCAGACCTATCTGGAAGAGCTCGGCGAAGGCCTGCCGGAGAAGAACCATGTGGTGCTCTACCGCAAGCTGCTGGCCAGCCAGGGCTGCGATGACTGGCAGGAGCTGGACGACGAGCACTTCGTCCAGGGCGCCATCCAGCTGGCACTGGCCGAGCATGCCGAGCAGTTCCTGCCGGAAGTGATCGGCTTCAACCTGGGCTACGAACAGTTACCGCTGCACCTGCTGATCACCTCCTACGAGCTGACCGAGCTGGGCATCGATCCCTATTACTTCACCCTGCATGTCACCGTCGACAACGCCGACAACGGCCACGCCAAGAAAGCCGTGCAGGGCGTGCTGGATGCCTTGCCGCAGGTCGGCGACAGCGCGGAGTTCTATCGACGGGTGCGCAACGGCTACCGGCTCAACGACCTCGGCGCCAGCACCGTCTCGGTGATCGGCGACTTCGATCTGTCCCGGGAGGTGCAGCGCATCCTCGAGAAGAAGGCGGCGGTCGGCCAGTTCGTGCACTCCGACTACTGCCGTTTCGAAGGCCGCACGGTCAATCAGTGGCTTGCCGAAGACGTCGAACAGTTTCTCTCCGTGCTGGACAAGCGCGGCTGGATCAAGCGCGGCCATGACCCGCAGGAAAGCCGCTTCTGGCAGCTGATCGCCGGCGAGCAGGCGCCGATGTTCGGCGTCTTCAGCGCTTACGAGCAGCAGATGATCCATGACTGGATCGCTGGCGACTGGCAGGCCGACAGCAAGCGCAGCCCGCGCGGTGCTTTGCTGCAGCGCCAAGCGCTGTTCAACGCCCGGCGTGTGCCGCAGGAGCCGGGTGCGCTGCAACCGGCGGAAAGCGTCAGCGGCAACGATTTCGACGAGGAACTGCAGCTGCTCGAGCAACAGATTGCACGCCTGCCCGATCGCGCCGCGCGCATGCGCCTGCTGCTGCCGCTGCTCGCCCCGCAACGCCACCACACTGCCGCCGGCCTGCTGGCCACGCGGCTGTTCAACGGACTGTTCAACTGAAGGCACATCAAGGAACGCGACGATGATCATGGACAATGCGCAGGACCGCGCGCTGCTGCACCTGGGCCAGGCCCTGCGGGATCGCGGCTATCACTTCATCACCCCCACGCCGCTGACCCATGAACGGGTCAATCAGCGCCCGGAAAATGCGCTCGCCGACGACCTGCCAGGGGTCTTCGGCTGGAGCCGCCCGTTCCAGCACGAACTGCTGCCACCACCGCTTTTCAGCCTGATGGATCAGGCCGACGTGCTGGAGCCCTATGGCTCGCGCTGGCGTTCCAAGGTGCGACTGTCCAGCCTCGATGGCCAGCTGTTCCTGCACTCAGCCTTTCCCACCGAAGCCAGCGATGCGGTGTTCTTCGGGCCGGACACCTACCGCTTCGCCAGCGCCATCTGCAGCCATCTGAATCAGCATGCCGGCGAAATCCGCCGTGTGGTGGACATCGGCTGCGGCTCGGGCGCCGGCGCGATTCTCACCGCACTGGCGCGACCGCAAGCCGAAGTGCTGGCGGTGGATATCAATCCGGAAGCGCTGCGCCTGACGCGTATCAACGCAGCGCTGGCTGGTGCGGACAACCTGCGCGCCGAACGCAGCGACCTGCTGAGCAACGCGCAGGGCGAGTTCGATCTGGTCTTGGCCAATCCGCCCTATCTGGTCGATGCCGACCAGCGCGCCTATCGCCACGGCGGCGGGCCGCTCGGTGCCGGGCTGTCGCTGGCGATTCTGGATGCCGCGCTCGGCCGCCTGGCGCCGGGCGGCACGCTACTGCTGTATACCGGGGTCGCCATGATCGACAACCAGGACCCCTTCCTGGCCGAGGTGCGCCAGCGCCTGGAGCGTACCGACCTGCAGTGGGGCTACCGTGAGATCGACCCGGACGTGTTCGGCGAGGAGCTGCTTGGCGGGGCCTACACCCAGTGCGATCGCATCGCTGCCGTGGTGCTGGAAGTGACGCGGGCGGCGAGCTGAACGCTCCCGTGTGGAAAACGCTTCGCGGTTTTCCACGGGGTGGCCATCCACCCTACGACCGGCCAGGCGTAGGGTGGATAACGCCGCAGGCTTATCCACGCGCAAGTGAGCGCGCATATCAGACCGGCAACAACACCAGAATCAGCGACAGGCTGATCAACGAGCCCAGCGTCGACAGCAGCACCACCCGCGACACCCGCGAGCCCTCGCGCCCATAGAATTCGGCAAGCATGTAGGGGCCAGTCCCGGTCGGCAGCGCGGCGAGCAGCAACGCCGAATAGGCCCACAGCGTTGGCAGCTCGAATACCTGAAAAGCCAGATACCAGGTAATCAGCGGCTGCACCACCAGCTTCAACCCCACCAGCGGCCACACCCCCTGCACCCGTCCTCCGGGCTGTGGCTGGGCGAGGAACAGCCCCAGCGACACCAGTGCGCAGGGCGCCGCCGCCGCGCCCAGCAGCTTGAGCAATGTCGCCAGCGGCACCGGCAATTGCAGGCTAGTCGCCGCCCACAGCGCACCGAGCAGCGGCGCGATCACCAGTGGATTGCGTACCAGCGCACTACTGACTTTGCCCAGCGTGCGCAACACGCCCTGCCCGGCATGCAGGCCGGTCTCGACGCAGGCCAGGGCGATGGCGAACAGCACACAGACCACCACGATCGAGGCGACCATCGCCGGCTGCAGCGCCTCGTCGCCCAGCACCAGCATGCACAGCGGAATCCCGACATAGCCGGTATTGGCGTAGGAAGCACCCAGCGCGTCCAGGCTGGCGTCGACCAGCGGCTGCTTCTGCAACATGCGATACGCAAGAGTGAAGGCGAACACACCGAGGCAGCCGATGGCGAACGCGGCGATGAAGCCGGGTTGCCAGAGCTGCTCCCAGGTCGAGGTGGCAACGACGCTGAAAAGCAGCGCCGGCAGGCCTAGCCAGACCACGAACCGATTGAGTTCGGAAGCGCCGGTTGGCCCCATCCGCCCGCTACGGCGGCACAGGTAACCGAGCAGGATCAGCGCAAAGACGGGCAGGACGACATTGACGACCGAAGACATGGACTCTCATCTGCAAGCTGGCGGCGCGGCGCAGGCCGCGACCGAAACGGCCGGCCACCTTAGCAAATGCGGCGGATCGTCGCGCTCAGAGTCGACCAGGCAATACCCAGCCGACCCTGGGTTTCAGCTCAATGAAGCGACGGCGAATAGCCGTTGGGCTCGGCCCGCGCGGCGGCGAACTCGGCCTCGACGCTGCCACGCATTTGCGCAGTGCCGCCGGGGAAACCGCTGCGATCGCTGTAGTCCCATTCGACCACCGGCACCTGCTCGGCATCCAGACCCTTGGCGCAGCTCAGGTCCAGCGCGGTGATACCGGCCACCGCGCCGGCGGTGATGGCGGCATTGGCCGGCTCGTTGCCGTGCTCGATGCTCCAGCCGAGACCGGCCAGATCCAGCGCATCGCCGCCGATACGGCCGTAGATCCAGGGTTTCGGATCATCCGCCAGCAGGATGCCGACACCGGTGGCGATCTCGCGCAGCCCGCA
>TARA_R100000093_G_scaffold4294_1_pt1 | contig 19762 bp, 14 predicted proteins | sample TARA_R100000093 | Tara Oceans TARA_R100000093 (sample SAMEA2620053) | marine metagenome | biome: marine biome (ENVO:00000447); feature: mesopelagic zone (ENVO:00000213) & marine oxygen minimum zone (ENVO:01000065); material: "saline water (ENVO:00002010), including plankton... | reverse complement strand
CTCGCCTATCTCGAGCAGCTGCATCCCACTGCCATAGACATGGGCTTGGACAGGGTCCGAGCGGTGGTGGGGCGGCTTGGCCTGACACGGCCGGCTCCGCTGGTGGTTACCGTTACGGGTACGAATGGCAAAGGCTCGACCTGTGCGTTCATCGCTGCTCTGTTGAGCAGTCAGGGGTACAAGGTCGGTAGCTACAGCTCGCCGCATCTTCTGCGTTACAACGAGCGCGTTCAGTTCGACGAGCACCAGGCCAGCGATGACCAGCTTTGCCAGGCCTTTTCCGCGGTGGAGGCGGCGCGAGGCGAGGTTTCGCTGACCTATTTCGAAATGGGCACACTTGCAGCCTTCTGGCTGTTCGAGCAGAGCGGGCTCGACGCCGTGGTACTGGAAGTCGGTCTTGGTGGCCGTCTCGATGCCGTCAACGTCATTGACGCGGATCTGGCGGTGATCACCAATATCGGACTCGATCATGCTGATTGGCTGGGTGATACCCGCGACAGCGTTGCGTATGAAAAGGCCGGGATCATGCGCGACGGAGTCCCCGCGCTTTGTGGCGATCTGGATATTCCGGGGCCATTGCTTGAGCACGCAGAGTCCCTGAAATCACCGCTGTTTCTGCGCGGAAGAGATTTCGACCTGGCGCTTGATCCCCACTCCTGGCATTGGCGGGGCGTCGGGCCTGGCGGCGAGCCGTTGGAGCTGCAGGACCTGCCGCTGCTGTCATTGCCGATGGAGAACGCTGCTCTTGCCCTGCAAGCCTATGCCACGCTTGCCTTGCCATGGGAGCCGGCGGCGTTGTCCGCTGCGCTTCAGCGGACACGCGTTGTAGGGCGCCTCGATAGTCGGCAGATCAGCTGGCGCGGTCGCGAGATCGCGCTGCTGCTGGATGTTGGACACAATCCTCATGCTGCAAGCTACCTCGCGCAACGCCTTGAGCAGCGGCCAGTAGATGGTCGTCGCTTGGCTGTTTTTGGTCTGCTGGCGGATAAGGATCTCAACGGTGTGCTCGAAGCCATGTCCTCGTGCATCGCTGATTGGGCCGTCGCTCCACTGCCGACGCCGCGAACGCAATCAGCTACACAATTGGCTGCAGCGCTGCTTGAGCGGGGCGCGTCGGTCAGCCAGTATGCGAGCTTCGAGCAGGCGCTCGATGCTCAATGCGCGAAGGCCGAAACCGATGATGAAGTAGTGGTTTTCGGATCGTTCTACTGCGTGGCGGCGGCGCTTGACTGGCTGGAACAACGGGCGGGGGAGAGTTGAATGGCGATGCTGGATAAGGGATTGCTGCAGCGTATGGTTGGCGCTCTCGTGTTGATTGCGCTGGCGGTCATATTCGTGCCGATGCTGTTCAATCGTGAGGACGATCTGCGCCACGTCACCGTCGATGCGCCCACCATCCCTGCTGCACCGGCACCGGCTGAAATCGAGATGCAGGAGGTCGAAGTGCCAGAGCCGGCGTTGGAGCCTGAAGGTTTCGAGATCATCGAGGAAGGTGCCGAGGCAGAAGCGCCATCACCCGTCGGTGAGCAGGCTTCGGAGCCGATCGTGCCGGTCGCTCCGAGCGAGCCTGCGCCAGCTGCGCAGCCGCCGGTGGAACAACCGCAGGCGGCGAAAGTCGAGCCACGGCTCGATAACGACAACCTGCCGGTCAGCTGGTCGATCCAACTCGCCAGCCTGTCCAATCGCGCCAGCGCCGAAAGCCTGCAGCAGACCTTGCGTTCGCAGGGCTACAACGCCTACATCCGCACTGCGGATGGTATGAATCGCGTCTTCGTCGGACCGCTGGTGGAGCGCAGCGAAGCGAATCGGCTTCGCGATGTGTTGCAGCGCCAGCAGAAACTCGATGGCTTCGTCGTTCGTTTCAAGCCGGAAGGAAGCTGAATCGTTGAAGCGCTGGCCGGGGTACTGACGACAGGCCCCGGCTGCGGAGTTGCCGTCGGGTAGTCAGCGCGTATTCCTGGCGCTCCTGCTCTGCTAAAATGCGCCGCCTTTTCCCCATTGCAGAAGACATCGTGGCATTCACCTGGGTCGATTGGGCCATCATCGCCGTCATTGCAGTATCGAGCCTGATCAGCTTGAAGCGTGGTTTCGTGAAAGAAGCGCTTTCGCTGGTTACCTGGATCGTTGCCGGTGTGGTCGCATGGATGTTCGGTGGTGCGTTGTCCCACCATCTCGCGGAATACATCAGCACGCCTTCGGCGCAAGTCATCGCAGCCTGCGCGTTGCTGTTCGTGGCTACTTTGCTGGTAGGAGCACTGGTTAATTTTCTGATCGGCGAGCTGATCAGAGTGACGGGTTTGTCCGGCACCGATCGCTTTCTCGGCATGGTGTTTGGTGCGGCACGGGGTGGTCTATTGGTGGTGGTGCTTGCAGGGTTGCTGAGCCTGGCGCCGGTCGAGCAGGACCTCTGGTGGCGCGAGTCGACGTTATTGCCGCACTTTCTCCTGATCGCCGACTGGTCAAAGAACCTCATTCTAGGGTTCAGCGGCCAGTGGTTCGCCGGATCACTCAACCCGCCCGGTTGAGTCCCTTTTTCTACGGATGCTCGGCCTGCCGTCGTATCCGGTCTGCCTGTAATAACTGAGAGGTTCCTTGCATGTGTGGCATTGTCGGCATCGTCGGTAAGTCGAACGTCAATCAGGCGCTGTATGACGCGCTTACCGTACTGCAGCACCGCGGCCAGGATGCAGCCGGTATCGTCACGAGCCATGACGGCCGGCTGTTTCTGCGCAAGGATAACGGCCTGGTTCGCGACGTCTTTCAGCAGCGCCATATGCAGCGCCTGGTCGGCAACATGGGGATTGGCCACATCCGTTACCCCACCGCGGGGAGCTCCAGTTCCGCCGAGGCACAGCCGTTCTACGTCAACTCGCCTTACGGCATTACCCTGGCGCACAACGGCAACCTGACCAATGTCGATCAGCTGACCAAGGAGATCTACGAGTCGGATCTGCGCCATGTGAATACCAGCTCCGACTCGGAAGTGCTGCTCAACGTGTTCGCCCACGAACTTGCCGTGCGCGGTAAGCTGCAGCCGACCGAGGAGGACGTCTTCGCCGCGGTGAGCAAGGTTCACGAGCGCTGCCGCGGTGGCTACGCGGTAGTGGCGATGGTCACCGGTTACGGCATCGTCGGCTTCCGCGACCCCAATGCGATTCGCCCGATCGTGTTCGGTCAGCGCCATACCGACGAAGGCGTCGAGTACATGATCGCCTCCGAAAGCGTATCGCTCGACGTGCTCGGCTTTACCCTGATTCGCGACCTGGCGCCGGGCGAAGCGGTTTACATCACGGCTGACGGCAAGCTCTTCACGCGCCAGTGCGCGGATGCGCCGAAACTCGCACCCTGCATCTTCGAGTACGTTTACCTGGCGCGTTCCGACTCCCTGATGGATGGTGTCTCGGTTTACAAGGCTCGGCTGCGCATGGGTGAGAAGCTGGCGGACAAGATCCTGCGCGAGCGTCCAGAGCACGATATCGACGTGGTCATCCCGATTCCCGACACCAGCCGTACCGCTGCGCTGGAGCTGGCCAATCGCCTCGGTGTGAAGTTCCGCGAAGGCTTCGTCAAGAACCGCTACATCGGTCGCACCTTCATCATGCCCGGCCAGGCCGCGCGGAAGAAATCGGTACGGCAAAAGCTCAATGCCATCGATCTCGAGTTTCGTGGCAAGAACGTGATGCTGGTGGATGACTCCATCGTGCGCGGCACCACCTGCAAGCAGATCATTCAGATGGCGCGCGAGGCAGGGGCGAAGAACGTCTACTTCTGTTCCGCTGCGCCGGCGGTCCGCTATCCGAACGTGTATGGCATCGACATGCCCAGTGCGCACGAGCTGATCGCGCACAACCGCACCACCGAAGAGGTCGCCGAGCTGATCGGTGCCGATTGGCTGATCTACCAGGATCTGGAAGACCTTGTCGACGCCGTTGGTGGCGGCAAAGTCAAGATCGACAACTTTGACTGTGCAGTTTTCGACGGCAATTACATCACCGGTGATATCGACGAAGCCTATCTGCACAAGATCGAGCAGGCGCGCAATGATCTGAGCAAGGTCAAGACGAACGCGGTCAGCGCCATCATCGATCTCTACAACAACTGATTCATGCCGGCGTGGCAGCTTCGGCTGCCCGCGGCCGAGGTAAGAGCTATGACGACTGAATGGGATGCCGGACGGCTGGACAGCGATCTTCAAGGCGTCGGGCTCGATACGCTTGCGGTACGCGCCGGGCAACGGCGTACACCAGAAGCCGAACACGGTGAGCCGCTGTTCTTCACTTCCAGTTACGTGTTTCGCAGTGCCGCCGATGCGGCGGCGCGCTTCGCCGGTGACGTGCCGGGCAATGTCTATTCGCGTTACACCAATCCCACCGTTCGTGCGTTCGAAGAGCGTATGGCGGCGCTCGAGGGCGCAGAGCAGGCGGTCGCCACGGCGTCCGGCATGGCGGCCATCCTCGCCACCGTGATGAGCCTGTGCTCGGCAGGCGATCACGTGCTGGTCTCGCGCAGCGTATTCGGCGCCACCGTTTCCTTGTTCGAGAAGTACTTCAAGCGTTTCGGTGTGCAGGTCGACTATGTGCCGCTCACCGATTTTGCCGCCTGGGAGTCCGCGTTCAAGGAGAACACCAAGCTGGTGTTCGTCGAATCGCCATCCAATCCCTTGGCAGAGTTGGTGGACATCGCCGCACTGGCGCAGCTTTGCCACGCCAAGGGCGCGATGTTGGCCGTCGACAACTGCTTCTGCACACCGGTATTGCAGCAGCCGCTGGCCCTGGGTGCCGATATCGTCATTCATTCCGCGACCAAGTACATCGATGGCCAGGGCCGTTGCCTGGGCGGTGTGATTGCAGGTCGCAGCGAGCAGATGAAGGAACTGGTCGGATTTCTGCGTACCGCCGGCCCGACGCTCAGTCCGTTCAATGCCTGGGTCTTCCTCAAGGGACTGGAAACGTTGCGGCTGCGCATGCAGGCGCACTGTGCCAGCGCTCAGGAGCTTGCCGAATGGCTCGAGCAGCAGCCCGGTATCCAGCGCGTCTACTATGCGGGTTTGTCCAGTCATCCACAGCACGAGCTGGCCAAGCGTCAGCAGAAGGGGTTCGGTGCGGTGGTGAGCTTCGAGGTTGCTGGAGGCAAGGAGGCCGCGTGGCGCTTCATCGATGCGACTCGACTGATCTCGATTACGGCCAATTTGGGCGATAGCAAGACCACCATTACCCATCCTGGCTCGACCACTCATGGTCGGCTGTCCGCCGAGGATCGCGCGACCGCAGGCATTTCGGACAGTCTGATTCGGGTAGCGGTGGGGCTGGAAGATGTTGCTGACCTCAAGGCCGATCTGGCTCGCGGTCTCGCAGCGCTCTAGACCAACTCATCAGGATGCCGTGCCCGGCCTGCGCAAGCAGGTCGGGCACGAACGCTTGTGTCCTTTTTTCACTGACGCAGATCGATAGCCGGTGCGGGCTCGCCCCGTCCGTCGAACAGCTGCGCGGGATTCGCCGGCAGGATGCTGGGGCTGGCCGAATCCGTTTCGATGACCCGAATATCGCTGTATTTCTTCCCGGAAAGTGCCGCCAGGCCGGCACGGTCGCGAATGACCGTAGGTCGCAGAAACACCATCAGGTTGCGTTTGACGTGGGTTTCCTGAGTCGAGCGGAATAGGGCACCCAGAAACGGAATGTCTCCGAGTAGCGGCACCTTGGCGTTGGTGCGGGTGACGTCGTCCTGGATCAGGCCGCCAAGTACGATGACCTGGCCATCTTCGGCGAGGATGGTGCTTTTTATGGCGCGCTTGTTGGTCACCAGGTCCACCGCCTGGGCCGTCAGGCTGGCGCTGGGCGCGATCGAGGAGATCTCCTGCTCGATCTGCAGGCGTAGCGTGGCGCCTTCGTTGATGTGCGGAGTCACCTTGAGGGTCACCCCGATGTCCTGGCGCTCGATGGTGGTGAAGGGGTTGTTCGCGCCCGCCGCATCGGTGGTGTAGGAGCCCGTCTGGAACGGGACGTTCTGGCCGACAAGAATCTCGGCTTCCTGGTTATCCAGCGTCAGCAGGCTTGGCGTCGACAGCAGATTGCTCTTGCTGTTGGACGACAGTGCGGTAATCAGCGCGCCGAAACTGCGAGTTCCAACGCCGATGATCGCGCCGTCGGGCAGGTTTTCCGGGATCTCGTTCTCGTTGATGGCATTGAGAACGCTGCCGACCGAAATACCGGTGTTTCCAAAGCTGACGCCACCGGCTCCACCAGTGCCTCCGCGCGCGTCGACCGCCCATTGCACGCCGAGGGCGTCAGTGATGTCGCCGGAAACCTCGACGATAGCCGCTTCTACCATGACCTGCGCACGGGGAACATCCAGCTGGCGAACGATGCTTTCCAGAGTGCCGATCAGCTCTGGATCAGCGAGAAGGACCAGCGCGTTCAAGCTTTCGTCGGCGCGGATCAGGATGTTTTGCGGCCGGGCAGAGGTGGCGGATTCGCCGCTTTCGGGGTTTTTCAGACCTTCGGAAATATCACCCAGGGTCTCGGCCAGGGATTTCGCATCGTTGTGGCGCAAACGGATAACGCGCGTGTTGGCCGAACGCGTGGTTGGCGTGTCGAGCGATTGGGCCAGTGCCGCCAGCTTGCCTCGGGCTTCGCTGGGGCCAATGAAGATCAATCGGTTGGTGCGTGAATCGGCGATGATCTGCACGCCGGAGGTGGTTTTCGCATCACCGCGCATCAGCGAGTTGCGCAGCACTTCAGCGATATCCATCGCCCAGCCGTGCTGCAGATTGAGCACGGCGTAATCGTTGCTCTCAGCACGATCGAGCTGGCGCACCAGGTCCTCAATGCGCGCGATATTGGCGCTGCGATCACTGATGATCAGTGCATTGGCCGACGACACCGCAGCAAGATGGCCGAACTGCGGGACAAGCGGGCGGATCAGGGGTATCAGTTCGGCCGCGGAAGTGTGCTGCACCTGGATCACCCGTGTTTCCAATTGGTCGCCGCCGGTAGGCCCGCTGCCCGCTTCGGCCTTGGCCTCTGCATTCGGAACTACTCGAGCGACATCGCCCTGGGTCAGCACGCTGAACCCGTGCGTCGCCATGACCGAGAGGAACAGCTGATACACCTCGCTCAGCGACAGCGTGGCATTGGATACCACGCTGACTTGCCCCTTCACTCGCGGATCGACGATGAACGTCTGTCCGCTGAGCTGGCTGATCTGATCGATGAAGGCGCGGATATCCGCGTCCTTGAGATTGATGGTCCAGCCGTCCTGTTGATTGGGGCTTGGCTCGATACCGGGTTCGACGGCAAGCAAAGGCAGAGGGGCGGCCAGCAGGCCGGTGGCGAGCAGGGCAAGCAACGGGCGCGAAAAAGGCTTCGGCATCGGTCAATTGTCTTCCGTGGGCTGATCGTTGGCGGGGGCGGCATCGGGTTGGTTGACGGCTTCTTCCAGCTGCTGACGCAAGGCGTCCATCTGCTGCTGCATCAGCTGCGTCTCCTCGTCCGGTGGCTCGGCATAGGGTGGTTGATCCTGATAGGGCGCTTCGGTCATCTCCTCGGGAATGTAGCTAGGCGAGCGTACCTGAGGAAAATGCAGCACTTCGACGGCGCCGTTGCGCGCCAGCTCCACGCGATCAGGGTATACCTGATGCAAACTGACGCCACTGGCCAGCTCTTCGCCCTGCCAGTAGAGCCGTGACGGCTGCCCGTCGACTTGAACAATGGCGCTGGAGCGCTGCGGATCCATGTGCACGAAGCTGCCGCGCAGGGTAAAGCCGCTGGCAGCCGCGGTGGGCGCGTAGGAGTCAGAAGGGGCCGCCGAGCCGAACAGTATTTCCAGCCGCTGCATATCGGGCTGGCCCAGATTGCCGGCTTGTTGTTCATAGACGTCGGTGGGGGTAGGGGCGCGAGACAGGTTCATCCATTGCTCGATCTGCATCGCGAGGTAGAGCGCGAACACGCAGAGCAGCACGGTACTGATGATGAGTGGGACGTAGCGGCGGTAGTTGTCCAGTTTTCCCGGCAGTGGCAAGCGAAATACTCCGTGGCGCTTTTGTTGTTCGGTTCCCTAGTACGCGGGTTGCCTCTGTCAGGCGATACAGCACTTTTAGAACACTTTCGCGGACGCCGCAGCGAATTTACAGGTGCTCTTGGCGAATCGATGGTGCAGGGCCAAGGTTACAAAGTGGCGCGGCAGCTCCTGTTGACCACGGTTCCATAAAAAAAATTCAATGTTATTGTTGACTTAGCGTAGGGGGCTGAGTAAATTGCGCGCCTCGCAAGGCGATCGGCTGATTAGCTCAGCTGGGAGAGCACCTGCATCACACGCAGGGGGTCGGCGGTTCGATCCCGTCATCAGCCACCAACCTTTGTGAGATTTCGGACGAAAGTCCGGCCGACGCGCAGCGGTAGTTCAGTCGGTTAGAATACCGGCCTGTCACGCCGGGGGTCGCGGGTTCGAGTCCCGTCCGCTGCGCCAAATTAAAAGCCCTTAACTGCTTGTCAGTTAAGGGCTTTTTTCATTTCTGCGTCCTGCTGAAGTGCTCGCCTGCGTGTGGTCGCTGGGTCTCTGTGACCAGAATGTGACCAAACGGTGACCAAACCCCTGATTTGGCCGGGGTTCAAATTTCGTCTTCTCTGTGGCTATGTGACCATCGTTCGCGGTGCCGCCAATCGTGCTGAAGATAGGCGAGTTCCCAGGTATGCCCTTTTTAGGCTTGCTGCCGCTTCGGTGGCCCGGCACCATTCGCAACGCGACCGGGCCATACGATTGCCGCTATCGAGCCAGGCCTCATGCGCCCTGTCGGATTGGGCGAATCGGTCACTGGTCTGCCGCACGGCAGGCGGCGATTTACCTGCCTAACAGTTGTTCAAGGAATGAATTCAATGTTAAAGAAAATGGTATCGGAGCTCTCGTTCGTCAACAGCAAGTCGCCGTTGCCTACCGTTGAGGTCGATTCCCGGTCGATCGAGAAAGCCGGATTCAGTATCTACCGCACCGTAATGGAGGTACTTACTCGGTTGGCCGAAGAGGACGCTTCAATGCGCGCCACCATCTATATGTACGGCTCGGTCAGCGTCAATTTCCACGAGCCTTGCTGGTCTGAATTCTTGCTGGTTGCCGGCCCTAACAAAGTTCTGCTTGCGTTGGAACGCGGATTTGACCGGCTGCCAGCGGTGAGGTCGCGGCTCAGCGATTACGTACCATCGTCTGCCGCCGCGCGCACTTTCCATATCGAGAACGGGATGGTGTGGGAGCAGGAGGACGTCTGCACCTGGTATTCCTGTGGTAAGAGCTCGTCAGATTTGGACGCTGAGATTGAAGATGCCGGTCTGGCAGCAGAGCCGATCGACGAAGAGGACGAAGAGGATGATGTCTGGGAAGCCGACGAAGCGGACGCTGCAGATGAGCAGGACGAAGAGCAGGCACTGGTAGTCGCCGGCCGAAGGGCGGCGCGTTATCGGGCGGCACGTTCGGATGCGAAGGTCAGTAGCATTCGGACCGCCATAGAAGAAGTATTCGGTCTGCCAGAGGGGTCAGTCGCACTCTGCGGGCCAGATAGACGGGCGCTGCGGGGTGATGCCAGGATCAGGACGCTGCGCAAACGGTGGGAAGAGAGCTAAGACCTGAGCGAGACCACGGTGCGGGATAGCTGCTGCTCAGGTCCTCAGCCACCTGTCGCTGATTGTGCTGATGGTAAGTAATGGGCCGTTGCCGTTTGATAGCTATCTGGTCAGCCCCTGCTGGATAACGGTCGAGTTAGCTAACCCGACGTTGTCAGCGGCCCGATCATGCGCGACGCAGGTTGTCGCGCTTTGGCGTGAGAATGCCCGTTCTTGTCGAGCGGAGCATCAGCCATGGATCGTCTAATCAGGGAAAATCTCGAGTATCTTCTGCAAGAAACATCGAATAGCAAACGCTTAGGGCGGCGGATCATAAGCCTGGCCGGGTTTCTCGATTCAGCTCAGTCACCTGAAGCAGTGCAGAGCCAATTAAGCAGGCTGTCCCGTTTATTGATTCTGCAAGACACGTTTGACGCTCTGCTTGAATCCCTGACGCTGATGTCGCGTGCAAACCTGCCGCATGGGCTCGATGCGCAAGCCATGCAGTCGATGGCTAAAAGCGTCGAGGAAGCGCGCAAAGAGATAGCAGATTCAGAAGAGATCAACTACCCGTTGCTCGTGAGTTGGCTGGTCAGCGCCGCAGAATCACGCAAGATTATGCGTGCCAGAAAGGCAAGCTGAATCTGGTTGGTACAAGGCTGTATTGGTATTTGCGTGTTTCGGTATCCGCTTAAAGCCTCGCTGGCCGCGAGAACCAGTGCTCCGGGCAGGGTCACGCTGAGTGGTCGCTTTGGAAGTCCTGGTGCCTCGGTTGGCGAGAACGTCGGGGATCTTTTCCGCCTGGCGATTAGCTGTAGCGCACAAATTCAGAGTCTTAAAAAGGAAATCGACATGGCGAACTGCTCCCCATCAGGGCCACGCTTCGGCAGCATGAATTTTTTATCGCTCACAGAAACGCTACATGCGCCTATTTTGACGGATGAGGGTGCTGGTATCACGCAAAACTGCGACGTGTTCTTTGCCATCGGCGCACCAACCGTCTTTACCCAGATACCGCCCGAAGCTGCTGTGGTGCTCTTTCTTGAGCAGCCAAATCAAGAGACGAGAGAGCTTCCGGCTAATGGTTACTGGGTAACCTGTCCCGAACCACTCAGCACGCAACAATTCCTCGGCTGGGCAAGCAGGACCACGCAGATGATCCGCGACGGCATCATGCATCCGGGCTTGAATGGGCTGGATGTGGCGGACTTGCGTGACATGCTGCAAGCCTGTACCAGAAAGCATCTCGTGGCGCACATCATCGACTATGAAGATGTAAACAAGCCCCCGCTGGGCAAGCTCCAGGCATTGAATTTCCGGAATGTATTCGCGTGGCTATTTGCCGACAGCACGATGACCCTGGCTCATTTCTCTGAGCTGGGTTGCGCCCTCGAGGAAATAAACCCGCAAGCCGATTGCATCAGGTTGGGAGCCGGCTTTCACGCGGAGTCAGATGCGCGGCTGCTGCTCTTGGGAGAGCCGCTGGCTACTTTCGGGCCGGTCGCATAATAGCCACTACAGCTCGTAGCGGTTCAGGGCTTTCCGCAGCTTGTCGGCGATACGAAACCGCAGCTCATCAGGAGCTTCCACTGTTAGCGAGTCACCCAGCGACATGAGCCACCATTGCAACTGCCAACTGTCAGAAACCGTGGAATAAAGGCGATAGCCATCTTCCAGCGGCTCTAGTCGCATGTCGGTCGATAAAGGAGTCTCCGAAAGCACTCGAGCAAGTCCGTTATCAATCCAGGCGGTTAGTTGGATTCTCTCGATCGTTTGGCTGCTGCCGAACTGAAACGCATCGGTTGCCAGGTAATCATCTAGACGGAACGTATCAAGGTGCTCTGCCGGGGCTTGCAGCAGGTGAGCCTCTCGAAACCGATGCAAAGCATATTGGCGTGCATCGCTATAGGGAACGGCAGTGCCAATCAGGTACGACACCTGGCCGCGCTGGACGATAGCCAAGGGATTGAGCGTCAGTTCACGGACCCGGTCGTTATGGGCTGAGTAGTAGCTGCAGCGCACTTGCCTTTCGTTCAGCAGCGCTTCGTGTAGAACCTCAACCACCCTATCGTTTATTGCGGGGGGTATCAGGTTCAGGCTCGGGCTGATATTCGCCACCTTGTCCGCCCACCGAGCAGTGCAGTTTCCGGGCGCCTGGTTTTCAAGCTTCGCTCGCGCATGGCTAAAACGAGGAGCCAGCGCCTTGAGCATCGGGCTTGGTAACAAGGAGCGAAGGCTGTCTTCGATCAGCGCGAGATTCAGCGCTTCACTGATGCTCATGCCCGGTAGTTCAACGCTGGCTCCGGCTGCCCAATACCAACCATAGGGCTGGCCCTTGTCGTTGCACTGCAGTGGAAACTGCCTCGAGAGGTCAGCCAGGTCTCGCTCCACAGTTCGCTTGCTGACTAGATAGCCCATGCTGCTCAGGCGAGCGACGAGTTCGGCACAGGTAATGCCGGGCGGGTGGGATGGGAGCTGTTGGAGCAGCTCCCACTGCCGATTCAGAGCGCTGTGAGTCGAAGCCGATGGCAAGAGTGATCGTCCTATGAGCACCAAGGGCTGGCAGGATGGCTATTCGCCTTCAGCATGGCAATAACCTTTGCGCCTGGCTCCGTTCAGGCTATCGCCCACTGGCCGGCTATGGATCGCTCAATGCACGAATCCAATAGGCCGCTGTGTCTGGCGTTTCAGCCTGACCTCCTGGATCAGCGCGACCGCCATTTGCTGCGCAGTCGCAAACGGTTGGAATCGGGCTCGGCGCGCGACAAGGGCAAAATCGCCTGGCGTGAGCGCACCTTCACCGAGCAGTTGGTTGACTGCTGAGCCAGCTGGATCCTTTAGTTTCATCGCTTTCAAGTGACTGGTGAACAGGTCCCGGATCTGCTGCGGTTTCAGATAGTCAAAGTGGATTTTCAGGTCAAAGCGACGGATGGAAGCCTCGTCGAGGTCCTGCATGAGATTGGTCGAGGCGATGAAAAGGCCTTGGTAACTTTCCATCTGGGTGAGCATCTCGTTGACTGCGGTGATCTCCCAGCTCTGCCTGGCTTTCTTGCGGTCCTGCAGGAAGCTGTCGACTTCGTCGAACAGCAGCACGGCATCCTCCAGTTGAGCCGCGGCGAAGGCTCGGGCGAGGTTCTGTTCCGTTTCACCAACAAAAGGGGCGACCAGGTCGGACACTCTCTTCACCATCAGGGGTTTTTCAAGCTGCTGGGCAAGCCAGTGCCCAAACGCAGTCTTGCCTGTTCCTGGTGGACCGTAGAAGCACAGCCGCGCCTCGGGGTTCTGTCTCAATCCACCAAGCAGTCCTTCCAGAGGCAGGTCCGTATTGACGAGCCCCGGTGAGTAGAACTCCGGTAACGCCGGCTGAGCCGACTGATCTAGCGTCACGAATCCCTGGGCTTTCAGCGTTGCGCTGACCAGGGTTTCCACGGTTGCGTCAAGCGCTCTGCTGCTTCGCGGGTGGAGCCCACGTCCGATCTGTACGGCTCGGGTAACTACGGCCGGGGTCATCTCTTCATGCTCAACCAGTTTTTTTACCAGCGCCTGGCCGAGTCGATCGCCGCTAGCGTCGCGGATGATTCGCTCCCGTTGTTTTCGCGGTGGATTGGGCAGTTCGAGCACCAGGTCGAACCGGCGGATGTAGGCATTATCCAGCGCCTCGATGCTGTTGCTCAGCCAGAAACAAGGAACGGGGTTTTCTTCCAGCATTCGATTGATCCAGCCCTTGCGGGACTTGTTCATGCTGGCGAAGGGAAGTGGTTGGCTCTCGAAAATGTCCTCAATTTCGTCCAGGACAACCAGTGCTCGCTGATCATGCAGCACGCTCATGGCAGATCGTAATGCGCCCAATCGTTCATTGGCTCCTATGGGGTTGCCATCGCTATCTGTGCAGGCGATTTCGTACAAAGGCGTTTCCACGAGGCTAGCCAGTAGTCGGCTCAGCTGCGTTTTTCCTGTGCCGGGAGGGCCATAAACCAGGACGTTAACCCCGGTCGAGCGTGCCGCTACGGCCCTTTTCAGGTGGCCGGTGGCGATGCCCATATGACTGCCGAGATGTTCGTAGTCTCCGACCTGCAGTTCGCCCGGCGGAGCCAGCCGGAACGCATGGCGGAACAGGTCGATAGGGCGCTCTTGGCCAAAGCGCAGCATGCCGAGGAAATCCTGGCTGTCGATGGAAAGCCGGTGCGGCAGGGTCGCCATGATGGAGTTGGTAATAGTGACGCTTAGCAGGCCGGAGCGGACAAGGCGTCCCTCTCGCGAAAGAAGATCCGGGAGCGCCTGCTGCGGGATATCCAGCAGCACAGACAAGGCTCTCAGCGTGCGGTTGTAGCCCATCGAGCCGAGCATTTCGGCCGCATCGCTCAGCGTGGAGTCGGTATGCATCATCACGCAAAAGCCGAACAGCCTCTGTTCGTTATCATCGAGCCCCAGCAGGCGACCCAGGGTGGCCAGGTTCTGCGCAAGCCGGTCAGGGTAACCCACCATGGTTTGCGGCTGATCGAACGCCTTTCTGGCTCGCTTCAACTGGCGGAGAGCCAACGCAGCATCGAATTCATCTGCGTCAACTAGCTCGCCTAAGCCCAGTTCGGTCGCGACGCCGTCGTCATTGAAGCCGTGGCGCTGGATCAACTGACGGTGCCCGCCGAGGTCCAGCATGATGCTGAAGGCCCATCTCAGTGACAGCGGACAGCTATCGGTACCAAGTGGATTGGAGGCGTATGCATGGCGAGCTTGGACGAGACGACGTATAGGCATGGCGGTTTTCCTTTACCGGGAGAGGCCATGATCGTGTCGATGCGCGTCATCTTGTGTCGCTGAGGATCGGCTGGGTGATAAGGGTCGGCTCGCTGCTACCCGCGAAAGGCCAGAGGCAGTCAGTCCGCAAATCCCAGCCGCATGCGCATACGCAGTGTTTCAGCGGTTAGCCGTTGCAAGTATCCGCGGACCAGATGCGTCAAGACCAACAACCACATCGTAAGAGCGTGAGTAATTGACTCCGCCGAGCGGCTTGTCGACCTAGTAATGAACCGCCCCGTAGGGGCAGTTTAGCAAGCCTGCGACCAGTGGTAAGCGGCCTTGTTGGGTCAAGGTCGCAACGGACTGTGTTGCTATTCCAATGCCAGTTGGACGCTCGCTCGGTACAGATTTCACAAAAGTCGCCGAGAAGCTGTCCGCGTGATGGCAAATAGCCGTTATGATTGGCATGCTCCAGTATTGGGCGGCAGGACTGTCCATCGTCGATCAAGGAGAGCAGGCGTTGACTCGTTTACAGAAGAAGGCTCGAGAGGCGCAACAGCAAGTGCTCGGTAAGTACGGCGTCTTAGCAGACCTCTCTGGCTTGGACGAAGCACAGCTGGATCGTGCGCTCGAGATGAAGGTAGCTTTAGGATCAGCGCAGCACATGACGTTCGCAGGTTGGTGCGATCAACTGTTGGGTCCAGGTGTTCGCGTCCGTGTGGCAACTTTTGATGACGTAGCGGGCCAGACCAAAGTCAGCAGCCTCATTGCGGGAAGGGACCTGAGCACAACCCTTAAGGCTATGGAGAAAAAGCATCACGCTTCACTAAGGATCGAGCGCGATCAGGTCAAGCAGTTACGTGCCGAAGTACAGGCTCTTGAACAAGCCGCCACCACCTCCGCATCAGTCGAGAAAAGTGTTCCCGCCATGTCTACATTGGGCGGCTGGTATTACCTTACTGCCGCTTCGCTGATGCCATTTTTATATAACATAAACGAGGTGGATGGGCCAATATTTGAATATCAAGGAGCGGTTAACAGGGATTACCGTAGGGGCCTTGTAAAGATCATTCTGGATGCACTGCATTATTTGGATAATCTTGGTTTTCAAATTGAAGTGGTTTTACGAGAGACTACGAATCAGGGAAAGATAAGTCCGGTGATCCTGTATCGCAGCCTCGAATTTAGAGAGAATCTCTATTGTTATGGGTTTGATTTCTCTGTTGATGAAATACAGGCTGACATTATTGAAGCTGGTCGGGCGCACTTTTCGCTTGAGAATGAATACGCCGAAATGGACCAGGATATACGCTTTGATTGCCACGTGGCCGTAGTTCCCCGAGAAACAACCGACGATAAAGAACTTTATCACCTGTCCTGTTTTCTGCATAAGCTTTTTGAAGCCGTATCGCGCTCGGCTGATGGCAGACCTAGGGGTGCGCTGCTAGAAAAAATTATCCTAGCAATGTTGTTGTCCCGTACTGCGCCGTGTATGGCCGGACAGGTTGAAGGGCCGAGGGCTTGGCAGCTTCGGAGGGACTCCTACCATACATTCTATTTGTTACCTGAAGACGGCGCTGGGAATATGAAAAATGGCCCGAATGTGTCAGCAGGTAAAATTTTGGAAATTTTTTTCCAAGTAATGAGTCTCGCTTAGCCGCGTCATGAGCGCAGCTGCTTTGGCGCGATTTTGACAGGCTGCTCGATTGGGCGGGTGGGGCGGCTCCATATAGTCTGGGAAAATAGCCTCAGCCCGGCGTCAATACCCACCCGAGACTTTCAAGGCGTTCAGCAGGTTGAGGTGCCGTTTGAAATCGCGGCCGAGTATGTCCCGGCTGACAACACCAACAGCACTGACAAGCTTGTCCAGCTCGTCGGGCTAGATGCCGCAGTTGCGGCGGGGTTGACGCAGCCTTCGATATACGTTGGTTGCTCTGAATCTGCTCCAAAACTTTACCTGTACGAGCAAACACTCTAGATGGGTAGCTAAAAACTACCTATCTTGGTGGTGCCTCCACGCCTGCTTCATCGTCGGTGAGGCTGGCTGGCCGCGGGGGCAATCAAGCGTGAAAGGGATGGTGTTGCCTGGGGGCTGACCGAAGTCGGCTTGTTGCTGGTGGCTACGGTTACTATTGTTTTATGCCGGCCGACGTTGCTCGATCGTGAGGTGTTCACTGCCGTATAGAGTTGCCGTGCCCAGCTGGAACAGGGGTAGGCGAGGGCTAGTCAACAGAAAGCTGGGTATGCGGGCTAACTACAAGCCTGCGGGCAGAAGAGGAGGCATAGGTCGAGCAACTGCGCCGGCAAATGGGGTTTGCTCAAGGTGGGAGGTAAGCGGTTACAGGACATCTGTTGCTCAGCGATGCGGGCATTACTGGCCGGAAGGCACCTTTCCTAGAGGGGTTCCATATGGCAAAAGACAGATTTCAAGCCAGCGGTCCGTACGCTGAAAATCAAAGCGCTTTTCCTGGTTGATAGTGGATATCGAAATGACCGAGCTGAAGCCTGGCACTAAGGTGCGACTCAGGGACAACCCAACACGCTCAGGGGTCATAGGAGCAGGCAGCGAGGGAAGCGGTAGGCGACTGCGTTTGCAGGTTTTTCTTTTTGATGGTGCGGAGGACCACTTTCCGCCCAGTGCACTTGAACCCATCTTCCAAGAGAGCAACAGTCCCACAGCCTGTTTTAGCTCTGGGCGCTACTCGCTGGCCAAAAATCTGCGCACTGCCATTACGCATCACCGTTTGAGCGGAAAGCTGGCCAACCTCATCTATAGCTTGAACACCACAAATACGGATTTTTACCCGCATCAATTTAAACCGGTACTGCAGTTTCTCGACTCGCCGAGTAGCGGCATTCTCATTGCCGATGAGGTCGGTCTAGGTAAAACCATCGAAGCGGGCTTGATCTGGACGGAGCTTAGAGCACGATTCGATGCTCGGCTGTTGCGATCAGCAAGTTGAACTCTGCGGCTGAGTACTCGGTGGTTACGCTGCCGTTGCGTTGACCCAGTAGCGCCTGACGATCCTCGTAGCTCACGCCAGCCGCCCGCAGGTGTGTTTCAGATCATGGACGCGCAGCGACGCGAAACCCGGGTGCTCGGGGACGCCGTGTCGCTCTTCTCATCTCTGTGCTGCCTCCTCGCGTGCACGCTTCCAAGCACTGTTGTTCATTCGGTGAGCCGCAGTCGGCCCGGCTTCATCACGCTGCCTGTAAGGAAATACCCAGGTTGGGTGCAACCCGTGTTGGCGCTCGATGACTGATCGCGCGGTTGAATTGAGCACAACAACCGCTCGTCACGGTTCTTCACCCCTGCTCGGGCGCGTAGTTCGCCCGAAGTACGCCGGAATCAGGAACATGCTTGTATTGAGCTCCGGTATGGGAATTTCCCAGCCCCACTGTAGCTTGCAAACCTCCTGTTCGCGGCAGCCTGTTTGACCTTGTACAACGCCATGCGAAGATGCGCCGGCAGGCACTCGATGATCGAATCCTGTTCTTCCCATGAAAGCGACGAGTCCGCTTAGGCTTGTAATGGATGGCACTGATGCCAATCAGGGGCGCTAAGTTGGGCCGGGCAGGTGGGCAGTGGGTGATCGAGTTCGAGCAGCAACGCTTGACCGCAGAGGGCCATCCGGAGTTTTCGGCGTTTGGACTGGGTATCAGACACCCAGGCGGATGGGGCCGGCCTCGACATCCTTCCGTTCGAAGATGAGGCAGAGCATCGCTTCATCAAGGTGGAGACTACCAAGGGCGGGTTTTTCTAGTCAGCCATAACTCAGCGGTGACCTGACCCAGCACGCTCACCTGAAACCCACTGATCACCACGACTTTGCAGGGCATCTTGGGGGGAACTGACGGCTGCGGTCGACTAGGAGCGTCCCTCGACGTCTATGCCGCGGTCGCTACTCCTAAGCCTGGCTAGTGCTGCCTGGTATTGACCAGGTCGCTGTGCTGGCGCCACTGGCGGGGGCTTACGCCGAACCATCGGCGGAACGCACGGGAAAAGGCACTGGTTTCCGAATAGCCCAGCAAGGGGGCTAGCTCCGATATGGGCAGCTGCTGCTGGCGCATATAGTAGGTCGCCATTTCCTGGCGCTGCTTGTCCACCAGCGCAGAGAAAGTCAGGCCCTGCTCGCGCAAGCGGCGCTGTAGCGACCAACTGGTCATGCCGATCTGCTCGGCGATATCCTCCAACCCCGGCTCGCCCAGCACCAGGCGCTGGCGAATATGTGCGCGTGCATCATCGACGACGTCAGGTTCATCGCGGCCCGCCAGGCTGAGCTGGCGCAGGGAATCCTGCATGACCATCAGCAGCATCGGATCGCTGTCCGGCATGGCACGGTTCAGGCCGACCTTGGGGATCAGCAGCGAGTTGTACGGTTGCTCGAAGTAGACCGGCGCATCGAAGACCTTGCTGTGCTCGTGCCAATCCGCAGGGCGCGGGTGTTCGAAGTGCACCGCCCGTGGCGCCCATTGGCTGCCGAGCACGTGACGGATCAGGTTGCGGGCCATGCCCAGCGTTAGCTCTGCATCCTGTCTCCGCCAGAGGATGGCGCCGTGACGGACCTGATAGTCGAAGCGATAGCAGTCCCCGTCATCGACCAGGCGGATCAGGCTGTTGCGCTGGTGCAGTGGGAAGGCGCGGGCGAAGTTGATCAGCGCCTGCTCGACGGTTGCCGAACATAGCCCGATATAGCCCAGTAACCCCAAAGCCTGCGGCTTGAACTGCTGGCCATAGTACAGACCGAAGTTGTCGCAGCCCGATTGGCGCGCCGCCTCTTCCAGTACTTGGCAGTAGTTGGGCAGCGCCAGGCTTAGCGTCGGATGCTGCAGCAATTGCGCATCAATGCCCGACACTCCAAGCACCCGCTCGGGGTCTCCGCCTTGCTTCTCGATAAAGCCGCACAGGCCGCTGGCGGCTGCGGCCAGCACGCCGACATGTCTTTGCCCGCTGGTGACAAGCGCCAGGCCGGCTGGCGCATCTGTCTGCTCGAATAAGGAACTCATCGAAGTCTCCACCAACCGTAATCTCGCAATCTGAAGCCAAGCCCCGTGCGCTTCGTGCGGGGCACTGGATAGCCGCGCAAACGTGCCCCAAGAGCATCACGCCAAAACGCGCATCAAAATAAAGCAGGCGTCTGAGCCCTGCGACATTACGCCACGAAGTTGACCGTCGACGACAGTAGAGCTCCGTCTGGGGTCAAGTCGCGCTCATGAAACTGACTCATGATCAACGTGAGCCGTGTCGAGATTCGGCCAGTGCACTAATTATTACAAGAGTTCGTTCGGAGGATTCCCATGATCTACGCCCAACCCGGCACCGTAGGCGCCGTCGTATCGTTCAAGCCGCGCTACGGCAATTACATTGGTGGTGAATTCGTGCCGCCGGTCAAAGGCGAATACTTCGTCAACACCTCGCCGGTCAATGGTGAAGTGAT